>Ga0209444_10000101_pt1 | contig 44885 bp, 37 predicted proteins | sample LauGreFaBDMM15DN_2_FD_188215 | JGI IMG/M metagenome (GOLD analysis project Ga0209444, IMG submission 188215) | Freshwater lake microbial communities from Lake Michigan, USA - Fa13.BD.MM15.DN (SPAdes) (version 2) | ecosystem: Environmental > Aquatic > Freshwater > Lake | place: Lake Michigan... | reverse complement strand
TGCAACAACTTGTGAATTCCCTTCAAGAAAGAAACCTTTCGGCCATTTTTCAAGTCATCACTTTATTTCTGACGTGTTGTGATTATCAATTTTGATCAACTGTATAGTAAATCCAGGATTAATTTTTAACAGTGTAAGGTTTTTCTAGGACGAGACAATTTGATCTGTAGTCAATTAAAGAATGATCACTCGCTTGATGTACTGATTAAAACCATGTGTAATCTTGATGAGGTATACACCAGGTTTGGCATTTTGTAAGGAGATGCTTCTTTTATAGTTTCCGCTGAAATTTGCCTGCGTTTGTCGGAATACTTCTCGTCCCTCCGAACTTAAAACAGCAATAGCTAAATCCTCTTTGCCTGTAACACTGAAGCTTAGATTAAAGTTGCCGTTACTTGGATTAGGAGCTACAGTAAATCTAATTTTATCTGGAGCAACATTAATGATTGAAGTTACCGTTACATCTTGTTCTGCAGATATGCTTTCGCAATTAAAATCATCAACAACTGAAGTTCTGTATTTACCAGATTGAGTGACTTTAAGTTTTTGCCCTTTTTCACCTGGAATTTCAGCTCCATTTAACTGCCACTGGTTGCCATTTGCAACAGAACTAATCAAGGTGTCAGCATTTCTTGTAACCGTAGGAATTACATTATTGATGGCTGTAACGGGAGTTTTAGCTGTCGGACAACCTCCTGATAGCAGTCTTACTCGCATATCGTAGAAGAAATAGTAGAACTGATTTGGATCGGAAGAAGATGAAGGAACAACACTATTTCCTGTAACAGTCAGCCCACTGTTTATCCCATTAATACTTTGTGGATAAGGTGAAGTGGCTATATTGTTGTTTCTATACACTGTTGCGCCATCCGTACACTGCATAATCAACACGTGATTTCCGGGTGTGGTTACGCCAAAGTTCACATTGAAAATCATTCCCTTGTCATTAGGATCATTCTCTGTAACTACACCAGCTTGTGCAGTTGGTCTGGTATTGGAGACAATAAAATCTTTTTGACCCAAATTGAAATAACTGTATCCCCCTTGGGCATTTTCGCTCGACAGATCAGCAAGAATAATTCTGACCTTACCAGGATTTCCAATAAACATCTTTACGGATTCAATGACCATTGGAACAGCATTGGAAAAACGTACGAAGTTGCCGTTAAATTGATTGTATCCGCCAGAAGCAAATGCTGTTTTGTCTTTGGGACCTACTGTTCCAACAAGGTCGTTAAAAGATGCAAAATATTTCTTGTCAGCTGTCAATGTACTTGTAATGGCAACTGTATTGACTGTTGATAAAGCAAATGGAATTCTTGAGGTATCCGATGCAAACCAGCTGATGTAATTACCAGTAGTTGCAGTACCTCTGAGCAAGGCTGCTGAATTATTGCAAATCAAAGCCTGTAAACCTGTAGGTGCAACACCAGAAGCCAAGGCATTTGCTTCTGAAAGCACCTGGTTGTTTTCTGCATTCTGATCAGTCACTACATTTGATTTTGCTGTAAAAGTATATTTGGAATTAGCCTTCATTACAAATGGTGTCTGGAATGTGTACTCAGATTCAGCACCAGATATAAGTGGACCATTAAATACACCTGTGATGGTTGAAAGAGGATTTCCATTTTCTTTAATTTCTACCGATAAAGGAATATTTCTTTGCTCTTTGCTTCCAGCGTTTCTTAATTTAATCGTAACATATTGTGAGCCATCTGCACATTCACGATCAAAAGGGTAAAGAATTGAGCTTAATGCAAGATCGTTCGAAGGTCTTACAATAGTTAACGTATAATCCTGCACTTCTCCTCTTGTATAACTCCCGGAAGGTTGAATTGAGTTAGGGGCATTGGTTTCTGAAACAATTACACGCATGAGCATTTTATCTCCAATGGCTAAGCCTGTAGGTAGGCTGATGGTTGTTTTGAATGTGCTATCGTTTTGTAGTGCCTGACTCGTTGCAAATGATTCACCGGCATCTCCAAAATCACCATCATTATTGGTATCAATAAATATTTTGGCATACCTCACATTGTTGGTTTTATCGCAACTTCTCACGCGCATAAAGAAAGCATTTGACCCACCCGATTCAATGGTAACTGTAGAGAGTCTGCTGTCTTTAAAGGTGCTACAGGTGTCTTTGTATTTTGTGCTAACGTCTCCAAATGAAAGCGAATCAATGTAAGCACCACTTTGGTCACTGAATGTGGCAGCTGAGTATGCGGTTCCACCAATTCCAGAAACAATCAAAGAAAAATTCTGACTGCCACCACCTCTGATCAGTTGGCCTTTGTGACGTACCTCAATGGTATATGTTTCGCCAAGCAAAACAGAGTCTACCTCAATCTTTTCAACATTATCAACATCATTGTCTCCTCTTGTAGCAGGGCTGGCAGGGGAGCTACCATCTAGTTTCCAAGGGAAGAAAGTTTTGTTTCCTTGTTTAACGCGGAGGTCTAAATCATTTACCAATTTCTTATCCCTGGAATTGAGCGTTCCATTTGGAGTAATTGAACCTGCCGGGTCAGTCCATACAATTGTTGCACTTAAAGAACCCTTACCCGATGCAACTACATTTACTGTATATACTGAATCATTTTTCAGGTTTTTTTCTACTACCAAATTGTTTTTTGTGTTATTAAGCACTCCTGCTGCTCTGGCAATATTGGCAAGGCCCCATCCGTGTTTATAATCTGGACCCGCATCAGTTGTTGCTTTATCAGTAGTGTGTAAAATCAATCCCTTGATGGTGGAGGACCATGCTGCATTGTTGTTGTTTTTTCTCATGAAAAGTTCTTGCAACAAAATGGCGGAACCAGCTACAGTAGGAGAGGACATTGATGTACCAGATAGTGTTGAATAAGTAGAATTACTCCCGGAACCTGAAGAAGTTAGTCCTGAGCCATTTGCTACAACATCTGGTTTTATCCTGCCATCGTCTGTCGGTCCAAAACTACTACTGCTACTGAGAACTACATCAGATGCTGAGGTATAGCCACCTGAAATAGGCAAAACATTTCCTACAATCAGCGCATTCTTGGCATTAGAATAAGTGGGTAATACATCAAAACCACTTTGATCATATATGCCTCCTGGCCTTCCCCCTGCATCGTACATGGAATTGGATTCATTAAACCTCCAATAGTTGGTGCCAAGGGCAGGACCGCTTTCATTTCTGTTGTTGCCTGCTGATTTCACAAGAAGGTAGTTAGGCGATAGGGTTGCTATCGAATCCCACATTTGTGCCTCTGAACTGTAATTACCAAATTTCCAGTCCTCCGTTGATCCTGGAGTGCCCCAGAATTCCCATCTGTTTTGTGCACTGTTGAATCTCCATCCTGCAATACTACCATAGGAGTGATTAGACACAAGAAGGTTTGAAGCTTCACCGGAGATCTCTGAGATGTGATTAGCAAAATCATAAGCAATGATTCCTTTGATGCCATGTGCCATACCTTTTGCTATACTATTCACTCCTGATGCTACTAATGTACCAGTAACGTGCGTTGCGTGATTATCTTCTGTTGCAGGGTTGTCCTTTTGTGTGATTCTACCAATGAGCTCAACGTGTGACTTATTGACCAAACCTCCATCCCACAGAGCGAGCTTATTGGTAAGTAAATCACTTGATCCATTTAAATTTAACCCAGCGCTTCCTCCAGTCCATAATTTATTTGTACCAATTGTAGATGCAGCTATTACGTTACTTTGCGTGGCAACATACATTGGAAAACCTAGTTCGTCAACACCAACCAGTTGAGCGATATTCCCCTTGTCATCTGCAATGGTTAATCTCCATCCCTTTTTTGCAGCAAGGCTCATTGCTTTTTCATACCGCTGTGTTTCGATTATACGTTGATCAATTGAAATTTTCTCAAGCTCACGTATTTGAGGTATGGTTTGCTTTTGTGCATTCAATAATGTGTTGCACAGCAATAAAAAAACTGTAGCAATAAAAACTTTATTTTTTTGCATTCTCATAACGTTGAAGATAAAAATTATTGGCCTGAAAAAGCTAACTTGTTCAGCATTCGCGAAATTATAAACAATAACTTTAAATGGATGCGCCAAATGTGGATTAACGGGAAAACGATGGTTTTTATGCTGCTGCTTTTTTCCCTGGTGGGTTGTGGGGGTGCAAAAGTGCAGGTTACTGGTAAAGTGAAGCGTGTGATAGGAAACCAGATGCCTTCGCCTGATGTACTAAATGAGGAGCCAGCCGGCTTCAGTACTACTGTCTATTTCTTTGCGCCCACACTGATGAACATGGGGATGCCTACCGCAGAACAAGGGGTGTTCTTGATGACAGATAAAAAATTGGTTGCCAGATCGTTAGCAGAAAAAGATGGCAGTTTTAAGTTGAAATTAAAGCCGGGAAAGTACTCGGTCCTTTTGGGAAAAGACGGGCAGTTTTATAGCAATATTTCCAATCTGGATGGACTCATCAATCCCGTTGAAATCAATAAAAGCAACAAAAAGCCTATCGTTTTAATGGCTGATTGGGGAGCTATTTATTAAAAGTAAGTCTTCCACGGAGCGTTTTTTCTTGTCCACAAGAAAGGTCCAAATTATTTCTGAATTATTTTAATTGATGGTTTGATCTGTTTTACCTTCGCCACGATGTACACGTTGGTAAGAAAAGTATTTTTTTTGATGGATGCTGAAAGGGCCCACTACCTTTCAATGAATGCCCTGCGTTTTTTTTGTAGCATTCCTCCCATCAGATCGGCCATCCGTGCAGTTTTCTCCCCCAATAGACAATCACTAAAGCGCGAGCATTTCGGTCTTGCATTCAAAAACCCCATTGGATTGGGTGCAGGCTTTGACAAAAACGCTACATATTTAAGAGAGCTGGAAGCCCTTGGGTTTGGCTTTGTGGAAATTGGTACGGTTACTCCCCTGCCCCAAGAAGGCAATGAAAAGCCTCGTCTTTTCAGGCTTCCGGAAGACAAGGCCCTGATCAACAGGATGGGATTCAACAACGACGGGGTGAAGGTGGTTAGAAAGCGGTTGGAGGAGTGGAAGGGGAAGCAGGCAGGAATCCAGGGAAAAATGATCATCGGTGGCAACATTGGCAAAAACAAGGTTACACCCAATGAGGATGCCTGGAAAGACTATGAGATCTGCTTCAATGAATTGTTTGACGTGGTGGACTATTTTGTGGTGAATGTAAGTTCACCAAACACGCCCGGCCTCAGGGCGTTGCAAGACAAGGATGCCCTGCTCAAGATACTTGGCAACTTACAGGAGAACAACAAGAAAAGACCCTTTCCAAAACCCATCCTGTTAAAAATTGCACCAGACTTGACCGATGGCCAGCTCCAGGACATCGCAGACCTAGCAACGGAGATTGAACTGGATGGAATTGTTTCAAGCAATACAACCATTTCAAGAGAAAACCTGTCTGGGCTATCCATTGCCCAGGTTGAAACCATTGGCATGGGAGGCTTGAGCGGCCGCCCCTTGAAAACGGCTTCAGATGATATACTTGAAAAAATTACCAGGCTGACCCATGGCAAAGTGCCAGTCATCGCCAGTGGTGGGGTTTTCACCGGAAAAGATGCAGCAGACAAATTCAACCGGGGCGCAGCACTGGTGCAGGTTTGGACAGGCTTCATCTATGAAGGACCAGGGATTGTAAAGAAGATTTGTAAAGCATTAAAATAAACACATGACCAATTTACTGACCGTTGATTCGCTGATTAGCCTGATTACACTCTCTTTGCTTGAGATTGTTTTGGGCATTGACAATGTGATTTTTGTTTCCATTTTGATGGGGCGCTTGAAAGCAGAACAAAAGCTTGCTGCACGCAGGTTGTGGATGATATTGGGCATCAGTGTCCGCATCCTGTTGTTGCTTGCCTTAGGTTGGCTGGTCACCAATGGCAACAAGGAATTGTTTGGCTTGAACCTGAATGGTCAACATTATGGGTTCAACCTCAGGAACATGATTCTATTTGGTGGTGGACTGTTCCTGCTCTACAAAACTGTTAAAGAGATTCACGGAAAACTGGAAGGAGAACATGAATTAAATGCTGACGGTAAAAAAGCCCAGGCCTCTTTTTTCAGCATCGTTTCACAGATCATCCTGATTGATATGATTTTTTCTTTTGACAGCATCATCACGGCAGTGGGAATGGCTAAACACGTAGAGATCATGATTGTGGCTGTAGTCATTGCGATGATCATCATGTTTTTCTTCTCTGAAAGAATCTCCAATTTTATTCACAAACATCCAACGCTAAAGATGTTGGCGCTATCTTTTTTGCTCATTGTTGGATTCAGCCTTTTCTTTGAAGGATTGCAGCCCCTGCACGGAAGCCATATCGAAAAAGGATATATCTACTTTGCGATGGCTTTCTCTTTTGGGGTTGAAATGTTGAACATGCGGATGAGGAAAAAGAGCAAACCCGTTGAATTGTACGAGCCCACCATCAAGGAAGAAAAATAGCCTAGCCCCTCAGTAAGACTGCACCAACAATCCCGGCCGTTTCAGTCCTCAAGCGGGATTCACCCAAGCCTACGGGTTCAAAATGCTGTTCTATAGCAAGGGCCAGCTCCTCTGCGGTAAAATCACCTTCAGGTCCAATCAACAAAATGCAGTCTGAAGATTGCCCTGTCAGTTGGGGTTTGTTCCCTTCCATGCAATGCGCAATGAATTTCTGGGGAGGAAGATCCATTGAAAAAACAGCTGCCAGCTTCATGGGTTCATGCAAGATGGGGAAATGAAATTGTCCAGACTGTAAACAAGCACTGACAAGGATTTGCTGAAAACGATCCTGCCTGAAATGCTGTCGCTCTGTTCTTTCTGCCAGCAATGGAATGATGGCAGTGATGCCAATTTCAGTGACCTTTTCCAACATCCATTCAAACCTCGCCGTATTCTTTAACAATGAAATGCCAAGGATCATTTTTTTTTGCGGCGCAGGATGTGCAACCAGTTCTCCCAATGCAACCGTGAGTTGCTTTTTGTCGGCCTGCAGGATATCCGCTGTTGCAGAAAAGCCTTTGCCATCTGTCAACACCAATTGCTCGCCTGACTGCATGCGCAAAACGGTAACAGCATGTTTTCTAATTTCTTCGGTGAGGTTGATGGTTCCCTGCAATGATGGCAGGGCAGGAAAATGAAAAAGGGGTAAAGCATTCATTGCATGAACATTGTAACGCTTGCTAAAAGGGCGTGTCTTCCATATCATCCTGGTTGTCGTTCATCCTGCTGCCTTTCTGGATGTAGAGTTTGGCACCACCCTCTTCATTCACAGGCCTCCAGCTTCCACCGCTACCATCAGCCGGCCTTCCGAATGGATCCAGGCTTTCATGCTCTTCGAATTTTTGGATAAAGAGCTTGGCCTTGAGTTTGATGTTCTCCAAAGAACCGTTACGGTGCTTGGCGATCTTTACATAGGTATCTCCCTTTGTGTCTTCACCCATGTCATTGGTGGTGATGTCATAATAATCAGGGCGATACAAGAACATCACCATGTCAGCATCCTGCTCAATGGCACCTGATTCACGGAGATCAGAAAGCTGTGGCACTTTTTGCCCCTCTTTTCTTTTCTCAACCTCACGGCTCAACTGGCTGAGGGCGATGATGGGCACCTGCAGTTCCTTGGCCAGTTGCTTGAGGTTCCTTGAAATGGTACTGATCTCCTGCTCACGGTTGGAATTCCTGTTGTCGCTGGATCCACTCATCAACTGCAAATAGTCGATGATGATCAGGCCTACATCATGCAAACTTTTTAACCTGCGGCATTTGGCCCGAAGCTCAAAAATGTTGAGTGCAGCAGAGTCATCCACAAATATCTTGGCCTTGGTCAAGGGCTCAATGCCTTTTTTATACAGCTGCTGCATTTCATGGTCTTCCATCTTGCCCCTTGATATTTTTTCCATATGGATCTCACTTTCAGCAGAAAGGATCCTTTGCACAAGCTGGCTGGTGCTCATCTCTAGGCTGAAAAAGGCAACTGTCGTGGGTTTGGTTGGATGCATCGCAGCATTCCTGGCCAGGTTCAGGGCAAAAGCCGTTTTACCAACCGAAGGACGGGCGGCAAGGATGATAAGGTCAGAACGCTGCCAGCCATAGGTTACTTTGTCGAGGGTTGGAAACCCGGTTGGAACACCGGTGATCTCCTCATTCCTGGCCCTCATCTCGTCAATCTTGTTCAGGGTATCCATCACACTTTTGCCCAGCGTATCAAATTCTTTTTTCAGCTGATCATTGGCAATGGAAAACAGTTTTTGTTCCGCACTATCCAACAAGTCAAAAACATCCGTTGAATCATCATAAGCATCTGTAATGATTTCAGTGCTGATGCGGATCAATTCCCTTTGGATGAATTTTTCCTGCACGATACGGGCATGGGCCTCAATATTGGCGGCAGAGACAACTGCATTGGTCAGTTTTGAAATAAAATAAGGACCTCCGACAGCATCCAACATCTCCATGGTCTTCAACTCCTCTACAACTGTCAGCAAATCGATGGGTTTGTTGTCGGTGTTCAACTGCACGATGGCACGAAAAACCGTTTGGTGAGACTCCACATAAAAGCACTCGGGCTTGAGAATATTCATCACCACGTCAAAAGCAGCGCGCTCCAGCATGACGGCACCCAGTACTGCTTCCTCCAATTCACGGGATTGTGGCGGCACCTTGCCATAGGCCATGGCATTGAACTCTGGCGCCGTTTTGCGCTTGTTTCTCCTGTCCCGGTTTATGTTAGTTTGGTCCATTTACTTGCTTTTCAAATCTTTTTCAATCACATTTCCATCACCCGAATGGTCTGGAGAACGAATATACCAAGGTTGCCTGAAGCAATCTGCATTTTATAAAAACATTAATTGAGAACAGGCTTTGCACAGGAAACTGGGGGTTATTGACAGGGTGGATGGGGTTATTCACATTCGGGAGGTTGAAGCGCTTCGCACAATGTATTATATTTGCGGCTATGACGATTTCATACAAATGGCTGATGGACTATTTTGCTGCACCCATCGCCCATGAAAAACTTTCCCTGATACTGAACTCCATCGGGCTTGAGGTGGAAGGATATGAGGAATACCAGGAGATCAAAGGAAACCTGGCGGGATTGATTACCGGAGAAGTGCTTACCGTGGACAAGCATCCCAATGCAGACAGGCTTTCTGTAACCACAGTGAACATTGGGGGTGAACAACCTTTGCAAATCGTTTGTGGTGCGCCCAATGTTGCGGCTGGCCAAAAGGTCATTGTTGCACCCATTGGCACAACCATTTATCCAACATCAGGAGACCCGATTACCATGAAAGCGGCAAAAATCCGCAGCATTGAAAGCCATGGCATGATTTGTGCAGACGATGAAATAGGACTTGGTGCAGACCACAGCGGCATCAAGATACTGGACGCAGCAACGCCTGTTGGGATTGCTGTCGCCAGCCTTTTTGAACCATACGAAGACCATATCATTGATATTGGCCTCACCCCAAACCGCAGCGATGCCATGAGCCATCTTGGCGTAGCCAGGGATGTTTGCAGCTGGTTGAACCACCACGAAGGAACATCCATCCAGCCCATCATTACATTGAAAAATGAGATTCCTGCCACCGGAGTTGCTTGCCCGATCGAAGTAATCATTGAAAACACTGCTGATTGTCCACGCTACACCGGCATCCTCATCAACGATGTAACCGTTTCCGCTTCTCCGAAATGGATGCAGCAGCGGTTAAAGGCGATCGGGCAACGATCCATCAACAACATCGTAGACATCACCAACTATATCCTGCACGATACGGGGCAACCCCTGCACGCTTTTGATGCAGACCAGATCAAGGGCGGAAAGGTCAGGATCAAAAACCTTCCTGCAGGAACATCATTCATTGGGCTGGACGAAAAGGAAAGAAAACTGGAGGCCGGAGACCTGATGATCTGCGACAACGACAGCAACCCTATGTGCATGGGCGGCGTTTTTGGCGGAAAAGGCAGTGGTGTAACTGAAGCTACCAAAAACATATTTCTTGAAAGCGCCTGGTTCCACCCCGTTTCCATCCGAAAAAGTTCATTCAAACACCAGCTCAGGACAGACGCTGCCATGCATTTTGAAAAAAGTGTAGACATCGGCCAAACCCTCGAGGTGCTGAAAAAAGCAACGCTGCTGATTGGTGATTTTGCAGGAGGAAAAACAACTGCTGATGCTGTTGATGTTTATCCAACCCCCAACAGCAAGCCGGTCATCCAACTGGAACATGCCTATGTCCAGAAAATGAGTGGAAAGGCCTACGACAAACAAACGGTAAAGAACATTCTCCTTGGAATGGGATTTGGTTTGTTGGAAGAAAATGAAGTCTCCATCACAGTTGACACGCCCACGCACAAAACCGATGTGAGCATTCCCGCTGACCTGATTGAAGAAATCATGCGCATCGATGGGTTTGACAACATTGAGATTCCTAGCAGCATCCGCATTTCACCTTCGGTATCCAGCGGGAACAGGGACTACCCTTTGCGGGAAAAACTCTCTGGCATTCTTGCTGGCATTGGCTTTAATGAAATGCTCAACAATTCCATCACCCACAGTGCCAACTACACTGAAGAGGAAATGGGACGTGCGGTAAAGATGCTGAACAACCTCAGTTCTGAATTGGACACCCTCCGGTTGACCATGCTGGAAACAGGGCTCCAAACCCTGGCCAGAAACCTGAACCACAGGAACGAGAACATCAGGCTTTTTGAATACGGAAAAACCTATTCAAAAAACGAAACCGCATATTTTGAAGACGATCACCTTGCCTTGTTCACCGCAGGAAAAATCAATGAGGATTCCTGGAACAAGAAGGAAGAAGAGGCAGATCTTTTCTACCTGAAAGGGGTCATCAAATCCTTGCAGGTTCAATCGGGGATTGAAAAAATCAAATTTGATATTGAAGCCTCCAGCAGGTTTGAATATGCCCTAACAGGAACAGCTGGAAAACTCAAGGTCCTGACCATTGGCAAGCCTTCCGTAGAGATGTTGAAGAAGTTTGACATCCGCGTGCCGGTTTGGTTCGCAGACATCCATTGGAACAACTGGTTGAAGGCAGGAGATAAAAATACCATCCGTTACAAAGAGATATCAAAATTCCCTGCTGTTCAGCGAGACCTCTCCTTTGTTGCAGATAAAAACGTAACTTATGGTGATATTGAAAAACTGTTGAATGTCCTGTCCATTCCACAACTCAGGAACTACAGGTTGTTCGATGTGTTCAAAAGTGAAAAACTTGGAAAGGACAAGCAGTCGCTGGCCATGAATTTCACCTTCCTTGACGACAGCAAGACCATGAAAGATGAGGAAATTGACAAGATGATGGCCAAGATCACCAGCAATATTGAAAAAAATCTTCTCGCAGAGATCAGAAAATAACCATGCCGGAACAAAAAGAAACATTCAGCAGGATAGAGGAAAAATTAGGGCTCCTCACATCAAAACTTCGTGACTACAAGCGCGAAAATGAAAAAATGCGCAAAGAACTTGAAGACAAGAAGTTGCAATGGGATGAGCTGAAGACCAAAAACGAACAAATGGAATTGCAGATGAACCTGCTGGGAAATGCAGCGCCTGCTGATGCCAAAACTTCAAATTTGGTTTTGGAAAAAAAGATCAACGACTACATCAAAGAGATAGACAGGTGTATCGCGCTATTGGGAGACCAGCATTAGATCCTTTTCACCATCCTCACTCTTGAGGGAAATCCTAAAAGGATGGTAATAAAAACATATAAATTTCAAGAAAATGCAAAATTTGATTTCGATAAACCTGCCTGTAGGCGACCGAACATACCGGCTGAAGATAAAAGCCGAAGATGAGGAGACCGTGAGAAAAATGGCCAAAAAGATGACCAACCAGCTCAACCAGTTCAAGAATCAATACCCGGGTAAGGACATGCAAGACTACCTGGCCATGTCACTGCTGTCATTTGTTACCGAAGAACAACCCTCCCATGCAGAAGTTGCCGCAGATCATGATATTGAAGCATTTTTATCCCGCATCGAGACATCAATTGAGAAAGGATTGATGGATTAACGCCTCTTTTTAACGCAGTTTTATCCCCTTTTTTTGCTAACTTCGCCAGTATTGCCCCGTATGAAATATTTTCGAAGGGATTGATTATGAAACAGATAAAAACAATTATTCATGGAATCGTCACTCATTATACCCATCATCTCAGGGATTGTAGCCGCATTGGCTGGTCTCGGACTGGGTAAATTAATTTTCGCAAAAGATACCCAGGCCAGGGTCGAAGAAGCCAAAAAACAAGCAGCACAAATCCTTTCAGACGCAGAGTACAGGTCTGAAAACCTCAAAAAGGAAAAACTTTTAGAAGCAAAAGAGCGATTTGTCCAACTCAAGGCAGATTACGAAAGAGATTCCCTTGAGAAGAACAAAAAAATCAATGACGCCGAAAACAGGATCAAGCAGAAGGAGCAAACCACCAGCCAAAAGCTTGAAGCAATTGAAAAGCAGGTAAAGGAAAACGACACCATCAAGGAACACCTCAACAGGCAGATCGAGATTGTCAACCAAAAAAGGACCGAACTTGAAAAGCACCAGGAAGAGCATATCCACAAGCTTGAAAAAATTGCCGGACTGAGCGCCGAGGATGCAAAGGCGCAATTGATTGAAGGACTGAAGCAGGAAGCCCATACCAGGGCCCTTTCCTTGCAACAGGAAATCATCGAAGACGCTCGCCAGAAGGCCAACAAGGAAGCCAGGAAGATCATCATCCAGAGCATCCAGCGTACCGCAGCAGAGCAGACCATTGAGAATACTGTTACTGTTTTTCAATTGGAAAGCGATGAAATCAAAGGACAGATCATCGGAAGAGAAGGCCGTAACATCCGTGCCATTGAAGCCGCTACCGGAGTTGACCTGGTGGTGGACGATACACCAGAAGCCATTGTACTCTCTTCTTTCGATCCATTGAGAAGAGAAATCGCCAGGCTTGCACTGCAACGCCTTGTTAGTGATGGAAGGATTCACCCTGCAAGGATTGAGGAAGTCGTTGAAAAAACCCGCAGGCAACTGGAAGAGCAGGTGATGGAAATCGGAGAAAGAACCATCATCGAATTGGGCATCCATGGCCTTCACAAGGAACTGATTCGTGTTGTCGGAAAAATGAGGTTCAGGTCTTCTTATGGCCAGAACCTGTTGATGCACAGCCGTGAAGTGGCCAACCTTTGTGGTATCATGGCGGCAGAATTAGGAATGAACTCCAAGCTGGCCAAAAGGGCTGGTCTTTTGCACGATATCGGAAAAGTTCCTGATGAGGAAACCGAATTGAGCCATGCACTGTTGGGAGGTAAATTGGCTGAAAAATACGGTGAAAATCCTGCCGTAGTCAATGCCATTGCGGCCCACCACGATGAAACTGAAATGCAGTATGTCATATCCCCCATCATCCAGGCCTGTGACGCCATCAGCGGAGCAAGACCGGGTGCCAGAAGGGAGATCATGCAACAATACATCCAGCGGATCAAGGACCTCGAAAACCTGGCCATGACGTACCAGGGGGTTGAAAAAGCCTATGCGATCCAGGCAGGAAGGGAACTGAGGGTTATTGTTGAAGCCGACAAGATTTCAGACAGCGACAGCGATAAGCTCAGTTTTGACATGGCACAGAAGATCCAAACGGAAATGACCTATCCAGGTCAGATCAAAGTAACAGTGATTCGTGAAAAGAGGGCTGTTAACGTTGCCAGATAATAAATAGATTTTGTAATAAAAAGGAATAATTATACTTTCGCACTCCAAATTTTTAGGTTATGAATCAAGTTATCGCATTTGTACATGAGCAGTTGACCCCGGTCAACAATTTCCCTAAGTTTAAGGCCGGTGACAATGTTACCGTTAACTATAAGATCATTGAAGGAAGCAAGGAAAGGATCCAGAGCTTCAAAGGTGATGTAATCAAGCGCCAAGGAACCGTTGGTACCGCAACATTTACCGTAAGGAAAATGTCTGATGGTATCGGTGTAGAGAGAACATTTCCTGTTGCTTCACCCAATATTGAATCAGTTACCCTGAACAAAACTGGTAAGGTTCGCCGTGCCAAGCTTTACTTCCTCAGGGAAAGAAGCGGTAAGAGGGCAAGGATCAAGGAAAAAAGAGTCAGATAACTCCTTCGTACAATTTTTTGTTAATCCCGCCTGGTGCGGGATTTTTTTATGCCCAGGCTTCCTAAAGCCATGAAAAAAATAGTAGATTTGTCTTCTATCAAAATTTAATACTATGTTATCCAATAGCGCATTTTTGTTGGCAATGCCAGGTGGTTCAGAGTGGATCTTCATCATATTGGCTATTTTGATCCTTTTCGGTGGTCGCAAAATCCCTGAATTCATGCGTGGGCTTGGAAAGGGCATCCGTGAATTCAATGACGCGAAATCGAATGTAAAAAAAGAGATCGAAGACGGCATGCAGGAGAAAGACAAACCGGCCAACTAATCCTTAGCTACTAAGATTGTACGTTCACCATTCTATATCGGAACTCCGAAGGAGATTGTTATGCGGGGAACTCAACTGCTTAGACATCACTTCAACCTACCTTGCCCAAATCGAAAGCAAGCATCACCTGAATGCCTTCGTTGAAGTATTTGAGGAAGAAGCGCTTGAGAGGGCCAAAACCCTTGACCAAAAAAAGAACGATACCAGCTCCTGGGGCAAACTCTATGGCGTCGTTATCGGCATCAAGGATGTGCTCTGCTACAACAATCATCACGTAGGTGCTGCTTCAGGAATCTTGAAAGGCTATACAGCCATCTACAATGCAACAGCCATTCAACGCTTGCTCGATGAGGATGCCATCATCATAGGCAACCTGAACTGCGATGAATTTGCAATGGGTTCTTCCAATGAAAACTCAATTCATGGCAGGGTATTGAACGCCGAAGACGAGAGCAGGGTTCCTGGAGGCTCCTCAGGTGGGTCTGCCGTAGCTGTACAGGCCAACATGTGCATGGTAAGCCTCGGCTCTGATACAGGAGGCTCAGTAAGACAGCCAGCAGATTTTTGTGGGATCGTTGGCATGAAGCCAGGCTATGGGAGGATTTCCCGTTACGGGCTGCTGGCCTATGCCTCTTCCTTTGATCAAATTGGTATTTTCTCCAAAAACATAGAAGACCTCTCTGTTGTACTTTCCGTGATTGCAGGGCAGGATGAATTTGACAGCACCTGCAGCGATGCACCAGTACCAGACTATGCAGCACAGCTTGATACCGACCGCAAGTACCGCCTGGCCTATTTCCCACAAAGCCTTGAACATCCATCCCTTGATCCTGAGATCAGAAAAAGCATCATCGACTGGATGGAAATCCTCAAAAAAGAAGGCCATAGCGTTGAACCCGTTGACTTCGACTACCTTGACCATATTGTTCCAGCGTATTATGTGCTGACCACTGCAGAAGCCTCTTCCAATCTTTCGCGGTACGACGGAATCAAATTTGGCTACAGAACAAACAGCCAGATCAATAACCTGAATGAACTCTACAAAAAAACCAGGTCAGAGGGCTTCGGGAAGGAAGTTAAACGAAGGATCATGCTGGGCACCTTTGTACTCAGCACGGGTTACTATGATGCCTACTATGCAAAGGCACAACAGGTACGCCGACTGATTGCAGACAAGACCAATGCAGTGTTTGCCGAATATGACCTTATCCTCATGCCAACAACCCCTTCAACGGCATTTCGTTTTGGCGAAAAAAGCAATGATGCGGTGGAGATGTTTCTGGGAGATCTTTATACCGTCTATGCCAATCTTGCAGGGATTGGTGGCATATCCCTTCCCCTGTTCAAACACAGCAACGGCATGCCTTTTGGCGTGCAGGTAATGTCTGACAGGCTGCAAGAAAATAAACTCCTGGATTTTTCCTCCAGGGCTTTGAAAGCGTAACCATGGCTTCGGGCAAATCTACCATAACATGCTTGTTGGCCATCGTTCTGTTCCATTCCAGCCTCGGCGCACCAATACATCAACAGGATACCAGTAAGCTCCCCAACATCCAGTGGGATGAATTGAACCCGCGCGCAGTAGGATTTGTGAAGGATTACCTGGAAATGCATGAAGCCCGCTTGACCAAGATGAAAATTTGGGGCCAGCCCTATTTCATCATGATTGAATCTGTCCTCAACAGATACCACCTCCCCCCATCACTCAAGTACCTCGCCGTTATTGAATCAGACCTCAAGAGCACGGCCTTGTCTTCTGCAGGAGCGGTTGGTCCCTGGCAATTCATGCCTGGCACAGCAAAAGACCTGGGGCTGGTTGTTACCGCAACAGTAGATGACAGAATGGATCTGTATAAAAGCACCCATGCTGCAGCAAAGTTTCTGGGCCGTCTTTATGAACAACTGGGCGATTGGTTGCTTGTGATAGCGGCTTATAATGGAGGTCCAGCAAGGGTAGAAAAAATCATTGCTTCAAAAAAGTCAAGGGATTTCTGGATGATACAGCATCAGCTGCCTGCAGAATCAAGGAACCATGTAAAGAAATTCATTGCCACCCACTATATTTTTGAACGCAATGGCAGTGAAACAACGGGAATGAAAAAAACTGATGAACAGTTACCAGTGTTGACAGCAGAAGAACTTTCCTCAACAGATACAATCAGCATTACTGGCAGGTATTCAAGCCAGGTCATCACCAAGAATCTTGCGGTTGACCTTATCCAGTTCAACAAATGGAACCCGGATTTTGATAAAAAAGTATCATCCGAGATCTATCCCATCAGGTTGCCGAAAGAAAAAATCAATGTATTCAATCAAAAGCGAAACCAGATTGCACAAGAGTCCATCTTATTGATCATGCAGCAAAATATGGGTGCTGGCGACGGTTTCCCTGAACCTGTCAATCTACCTGCTCCAACAAGAAACATGAAATCTGTAAAAAAGAGGGGATGATCTAGAAATCATCATCATCGTCGAATCCGCCGCCGCCACCTGCACCATCATCAAAATAGCCCAGGTCCTTGAACTCATCGTCAATAGAAAAGTCCTCATCGTCTGAAGTTTTTTTGCCGCCCGATTTGGAAGACTTGGACTTGGGGATATCAAACTCCTGGAAGTCTGGATCCCAGCTTCCATCATCTTCTGATTTTTCCCAATCATCTTCAACATCAACATCTGCATCGTCGTCGTCAGATGATCTTCCTGATTTTTTTGCAGGCGATTCATCGTCTTGATCAAAATCATCATCTTCTTCCTCTTTCTTCTTCGACTTTGGTGCCGACTTTGCAGCTTTTGAAGAATCTTCAGTTCCTGAAGGTGCAGCGGTAACTTTTTTTTCTCTTATTGACTTTGTCATAGCAACATGCGATTTACGCTGTAAAATTTCTGAGACTTTTTTACTTGACCAAATATTTTGAAAATATTTTTTCTATTAATGCAGTTTACTATGCTTTGATGATCTGGTCCCGCTCTGGGCCATTGGAAATATAGCTGACATCAACACCCAAATAACCATTGATGAATTCAATATAATTCTTCATTGGCTGGGGCAGGTTCGTATTGTCCCTAACATTTGTTATGTCTGTTTGCCATCCTGCAAACTGCTCATAATGAGGGTCTATAGGCATTTTTGACATCTGGTAAGGAACCGTTTTTACTTGTTTTCCATCGATGCCATAACTGGTACAAACAGAAAGTTCCTCAAAGGCATCGAGCACATCCGCCTTGGTCATGACAATCTGTGTTACACCATTGACCATGCACGCAAAATTCAAAGCGACAAGGTCAATCCATCCGCACCTGCGGGGCCTGCCGGTGGTGGCACCAAATTCACTGCCTACCTTTCTCAGGCGTTCGCCCGTTTCATCATGCAATTCTGTAGGAAAAGGTCCGCTGCCAACCCTGGTGCAATAGGCCTTGGAAACACCAATGACTTCCTTGATTTTCTGGGGTGCAATGCCCAGTCCTGTGCAAACACCTGCAGAAATGGTGTTGGAGGAAGTAACAAATGGGAATGTTCCGAAATCGACATCCAGCATGCTGCCCTGGGCGCCTTCAGCCAATACTTTTTTTCCTTCCCTGATTTTTTCGTTGATGAAATATTCACCATTGACAATTTTAAGGCTGCGCATGAATTCGATGGCCTCAAAAAATTCTTCCTCCCATTCGCTGATATCGTCATTGAAGCCAAAAGAATCCAGCAATCGCTGGTGCTTCATCCTGAGCTTGATGTACTGTGTTGTGAAATTCTTGTCGAGCAAATCTCCTACCCTCAAACCATTCCTGCCTGTTTTATCCATGTATGCAGGGCCTATTCCTTTCAGTGTGGATCCAATCTTCTCATTCCCTTTTGAAAGCTCTGAAGCCTTGTCCAGGGCCCTGTGAGAAGGAAGGATCAAATGCGTCCTTTCTGCAACATAGAGGTGGTTGCGTCCGTCTATCCCGAAGGCAGCCACCTTATCGTACTCTTTTTTCAGGGTAACTGCATCCAACACAACACCATTGCCAATGAGATTGGTGGTGTTTTCATGAAAAATTCCAGAGGGAATCTGGTGCAGTACCACTTTCTGGCCATTGACATACAACGTATGACCAGCATTCGGGCCTCCCTGGAACCTGGCGATGATATCATACTGTGGTGCAAAATAATCTACAATCTTCCCTTTTCCTTCGTCGCCCCATTGCAGGCCTAGTAGTACATCAACCATAAAATTGTTTAGCTGTTAAGTGGCAAATTTAGTAGAATGAAACAAAAGGCGGAAAAATAAATATCCTCATTTACACATCAACGTCGTAACGCTGTACAGACTGTATTCCTGGCAGTTCCCTGAGCTTGACAAAAAGAAAGTCCAATTCATCCTTGTCATGCACGTAGAGCCTGATATTGCCTTCAAAGATGCCTTCCTTGGCTTCTACCGTAAGGGCACTGATGTTGATGCGAAGCTCCCCCGAAATCAGGTTGGTAATCTTGTGGATGACGCCCACGTCGTCCAAACCGGTAATCTTCAGTCCCGTCAGGAAGGAGATCTCCTTGTTTTTGGCCCATTTGGTCTTCACGATCCTGTGGCCAAAGCTGGATAAAAGCCTGGTGGCATTGGGGCAATTGGTCCGGTGAATGATCAGCCCTTTCCCTGTAGAAACAAACCCAAACACATCGTCTCCAGGAATGGGCTTGCAGCAATTGGCAAGGGTATAGACAATCCTGTCGCTGCTTTCTCCAAAAATGATCAGTTCAGTATCTTTCTTGACCCCATGTTTCGGAGAAAGCTGTTCAGCTTTTTCTGACTCAGGCTTTTTGATGCGAATCAGTTCAAGCTTGTCTCCTTTTACCAAGAACCCGCTGAGCTCTTTGAGGTTTATTTTCTTGATGGCAATCTGGTAAAAAAGATCAAGCACAGAAGGAAGTTTATAAAAAGCAGCCAGCTCCTCCAGATTGTGATGTGTCATGGCAGCTCCGATGGCCAACAACTTTTTTTCTGCAAAATATTTTCCGTCTTCTGAAACCTTTCTTTTTTCTTCTTTCAGCGCATCCTTGATCCTGTTCCTGGCCTTGGCTGTAACAACCATGGAAAGCCAGTCTTCAGTAGGCTTTTGTTTGTTGGAGGTAATCACCTCAAGCTGGTCACCACTTCTTAATTTATGGCTGATGGGCACCAGTTTGTGGTTCACTTTTGCACCAATGCATTTGGAACCAATCGCAGAGTGGACAGAAAAAGCAAAATCAAGTGCCGTAGATCCAATGGGAAGCATCTTGACATCTCCCTTTGGAGTGTACACATAAATTTCTTCAGAAAGAAAAGATGTTTTGAAATCGTGCAGGAAATCAATTGAACTGATGTCTTCAGTTCCCAGGACTTCCTTGATTTGAGAAAACCAGATGTCAAAACGGTCTTCCTCACCTCCGCCTTCTTTGTATTTCCAGTGGGCAGCCAATCCCTTTTCTGCAATCTCATTCATCCGCTTGGAACGGATCTGCACCTCCACCCATTTGCCTTGCGGACCCATCACCGTAGTATGCAAGGCTTCATAGCCATTCGATTTGGGGTTGCTCAACCAGTCTCGAAGTCGCTCTGGAGCGGGGTTGTACATATCAGTAACAAATGAGTAAACCTTCCAACAGGCCTCTTTTTCCATCTCAGAAGGGGTATCAACAATGACGCGGATGGCAAAAAGATCATACACTTCCTCAAACTCCACATTCTTTTTCTTCATCTTGTTCCAGATGGAGTTGATTGATTTTGGACGACCGTAGATTTCATACTCAAAGCCCGGATTGTCCAAACGCTCCCTTACCGGCTTGATGAATTCGTTGATATACTTGGATCTTTCCCTTTTCGTATCAGCCAGTTTCCTTGCAATGGTGTGATAGGTGTCTGGCTCGAGGTATTTCATGGCCAGGTCTTCCATTTCTGTTTTGATGATATACAGTCCCATCCTGTGTGCCAGCGGCGCGTATACATACACTGTTTCTGAAGCGACCTTGAGCTGTTTCTCGCGCTTCATGCTGTCTAACGTGCGCATGTTGTGCATCCTGTCTGCAAGCTTGATCAGGATGACCCGCGGATCGTCCGTGAGGGTCAGCAGGATTTTCCTGAAATTCTCTGCCTGCTGGCTGGTATTGTTGTCAACAACAGTGGAAATCTTGGTAAGCCCATCAATAATTTTGGTGATTTCATTGCCGAACTCACGCAGGATGTCTTCAAGGGTGATATCGGTGTCCTCAACCGTATCATGCAAAAGGGCGCATATGGTTGAGCGCACACCCAAACCGATTTCCTCCACACAGATCATGGCCACTGAAAGCGGATGAAAGATATAAGGCTCTCCGCTTTTTCGCCGCATGGTCTTGTGCGCATCTACAGCCATTTCAAAGGCAGAACGAACCAATTCTTTGTCTCCCGTCTTCAATTTAGGCTTCAACACCCGAAGCAAAGCCCTGTACCGGCGGACAATTTCCTTCTTCTCCTGCTCCTCAGTAAGGTTATATTCAGCCTCTACCATATGTTTTTCCAAAGCATCCATTGAATCAAATTTACTAAAATCGTTTTGAATCATTTTTTTTCATCTGAAACTGCTACCTTTGCCACCCAATTTGAAAAGAGAAAACTGTCTGTAATACAGACAGCTCAAAATGCGGGTGTGGTGAAATTGGTAGACACGCCAGACTTAGGATCTGGTGCTGCAAGGCTTGGGGGTTCGAGTCCCTCCATCCGCACATCTCTTTTCTCAACACAAATAAAGTATGGCAACAATCAACCGGGAGCCAATTGCTCCCCTTCACGAAAAGATTACGGTAACTGTTTCTCCCTCAGATTACAACGCAAGCTACGAATCGTCCCTTAAGAAATACGCCAAGTCTGCCAACATACCTGGCTTCAGAAAAGGCATGGTTCCTACCGGTGTGGTAAAAAAAATGTACGGAGCTTCTGTTTTTGCTGAAGAAGTATTGAAGTCAATTGAAAATGAATTGATGAATTACCTTCAACAGGAGAGCATTTCCTATCTCGGGCAGCCGATTCCGGAAGATGCCAATGATCCTGCCATGTTCAACCACAATGAACCCAAGGAGTATAGCTTCACTTTTGAAATTGGCCTGAAGCCTGAATTTACCCTCCCCAACCTTGCCACCACGCCCACTACCCTGCATGTGGTGGAGGCTACCGATGAAATGATTGAAGAGGAAATTGACAGGATCAGCCGCCGTTTGGGTAAAATGACGGAGCCTGAAACGGTGACCAATGAAGAAGACGTGCTGAATGTTTCCTTCCAAAAGGCTGATGCCGCTGGTGCTGTTGAAGAAGGTGCTGAAAAGAAAGAAAACTCCCTTTTGTTAAAATATTTCAGTGCTGCTACCAGGGCTGCATTGATGGGAAAGAAAAAAGATGAATCCATCGTGATTCAGTTGGGCACTGCATTTGAAGAAAAGGAACGTGAGTGGCTTGCGGGCGATCTTGGCCTGGACAAAGACAAGGCTGATGACATGGCCCAGTCTTTCCTCCTGAACATCAGCAAGATCGCTTTTGTAGAAAAAAGACCCATGGATGAGGCTTTCTTCAAGGATGCCTTGCCTGGAAAAGATATCGCTACGGAAGATGCTTTCAGGACCGAGATCCGCAACCAGATTGCAGCCTATTGGAAGCAACAGGCCCGACAGTTGTTGGAGCATGAGATTTTCCATGTTCTCTCCGAAGAAACCAAAATGGATTTCCCTGAAACTTTCCTGAAAACCTGGTTGCTCAAAAGCAGCGAAAAGGAACAAACTGAGGAATCTGTAGAAAAGGAATTTCCTGCATTCATCAACCAATTGAGGTGGACCCTTGTCAGCAATGAGATTGGTAGCCAAAATTCCATTCAGGTAGCCAGGGAAGAAATCATGGACAGCATTCGCCAGCAACTCATGGGATATTTCGGATCCATGAACATGGGTGGCAACTACGAGTGGCTGGACAGCTATGTTGAAAAGATGATGAGCGACAAGCAACAAGTTGAAGGCGCCTATCAGCGTGTATTCAGCTCAAAAGTGCTTGAATGGGCCGCTTCACAAGCCCAACCCACAGACAAAATTATCAGTCCTGCTGAATTCCAGGAATTACAGGGCAAGCATAACCATTGATTTGATTTGCTACACGTGAGGGGTTTAGGGGTTAATGAAATTGGGGTTAAGCAGTTATTCCTAAACTTCTAAACCCTAAATCTCTCAACACTCATGGCATTTTGTCCGCTTTTGGCCCGGGCACGTTATTTGGTCACTATTTGTATTAATTTGCTCAAACAAAATCCTGATCATCATGAACCTTGGTAAGGAATTCGAAAAATTTGCAATAAAAGATAGGGGAATTTCCAGCAATACCCTTCATGGATATACCAACCACATGGTTACCAACCTGACCCCTAATATCATAGAGGAACGCCCCATGAATGTGGCAGTAATGGATGTATACAGCAGGTTGATGATGGACCGCATCATTTTCCTGGGATACCCTATCACCGACGAGGTGGCCAATATCATCACAGCACAGTTGTTGTTCCTGGACAGCACAGACCGTACCCGTGACATCCAAATGTACATCAACAGCCCCGGTGGCTCTGTATATTCTGGAATGGGCGTATACGATACCATGCAATACGTTTCGCCGGATGTTTCAACCATTTGCATTGGTGTTGCAGCCAGTATGGCAGCAGTATTGATGTGTGCAGGAACTACAGGAAAAAGAACTGCACTGAAACATTCCAGGATCATGATGCACCAGCCCAGTGCAGGTGCAGGCGGGCAGGCCAGTGATATTGAAATCACGGTTTCCCAGGTCAAAAAATTAAAGCACGAATTGTATGAAGTGGTTGCTGAGCACAGTGGCCAGCCCATTGAAAGGATAGAAAAAGATTTCGACAGGGATTTCTGGATGACTGCACTGGAGGCCAAAGAATATGGCCTGGTAGACGAAGTCCTCTTGCTAAACCCTAAAAAGAAGAAAGCCTAAACTGATCAATATGAAACTCAATCATATCAATCCTACGCGCATGGACGAAGAACAGGAGCCGCACCCACAAGACAACATGATGGAAAACATGGTATCTGGGGCCCGATTCGATAAAAAATTCATAGAACAACGAAAAATATTTCTGTGGGGCGTAGTAGACGACAAGTCAGCCAAAGACATTACTGCAAGGTTGATGTTCCTGGATGCCATCGATCCCGGAAAAGAAATCAAATTTTACATCAACAGCCCAGGTGGTGTTGTTACCAGCGGCATGGTCATTTATGACACCATGAGAATGATCAAGTCTCCAGTTTCCACCATCTGCATGGGCATGGCAGCCTCGATGGGTTCTATCCTGCTCAGTGGCGGAGAAAAAGGCAAGCGATTTATTTTCCCGCATGGGGAAGTAATGATTCACCAACCCTCTGGTGGCGGACAGGGAACATCTGCAGACCTGGAAATCATGGCAGAACAGATCAGGAAGATCAAAGAATTGGGGGCAAAGATTCTCGCAGAGAATTGTGGTCAACCTTTTGAAAAAATAATGAAAGATTTCAACCGCGACTACTGGATGGGCGCTGAAGAATCAGTAAACTATGGCATAGTGGATGGCATCCTTGATTCCATCTAATCCACTCCAAAAGTCCTAAAACTTAATTATGGCCAAATCAACCTTACATTGTTCATTTTGCGGAAGAAAACGCGATGAGGTCAAGATCCTTATTGCTGGACAAGAAGGTCATATTTGTGAAGGTTGTGTGGAACATGCAAGAGAAATTGTTCACACCGAAGTTGAATCCAAGCAAGAGGGCAAATCAGGATATAAATTGACCGTCAGAAAGCCCATCGAACTCAAGCAGCATCTGGATGAATACATCATTGGACAGGATGAAGCAAAAAAGATCATTTCAGTTGCCGTTTACAACCACTACAAACGGCTGAACCAAGCGGCAAAAGCGGTTAAAAAATCCGGTACAGAAGATCCAGATGATGGAATTGAAATAGAAAAAAGCAATGTGATCATGGTGGGTGAAACCGGAACCGGAAAAACCCTTCTTGCCAAAACAATTGCCAAACTGCTCAACGTACCTTTTGCAATTGTGGATGCTACGGTGTTCACTGAAGCAGGATATGTGGGTGAAGATGTAGAAAGCATCCTGACAAGGTTGCTGCAGGTGTGTAATTATGATGTGGATGCAGCAGAGAAAGGAATTGTTTACATAGACGAAATTGACAAAATTGCAAGGAAGAGCGATAACCCTTCCATTACCAGGGATGTCAGTGGAGAGGGTGTTCAGCAGGGCCTGTTGAAACTGTTGGAAGGAACTGATGTACTGGTTCCACCCCAGGGGGGCAGAAAGCATCCTGACCAAAAACTAATCAAGGTCAATACACAGAATATTCTTTTTATTTGTGGTGGTGCATTTGATGGCGTAGACAAAATCATTTCTCGCCGTGTCAACACCAATTCCATTGGATTCAACGTGAACAAGGAGCTGCAGGATGCCATGAAAAGCAACCTGTTGAAATTTGTCAATGCGCAGGACCTCAAATCATTTGGGTTGATTCCTGAGTTGCTCGGAAGATTGCCCATTGTTACCTATCTCGACCCCCTCGACATAGAAACACTGAGGGCCATCCTGGTCAAACCCAAAAATGCACTGATCAAACAATACACCAAACTGTTTCAGTTGGAAGGCATTGCATTGATCATTGAAGATGAAGTGTTGGATTTCATGGTGGAAAAGGCCATGGAATATAAATTGGGAGCAAGAGGCCTTCGTTCCATCTGCGAGAGCATCTTAACAGATGCCATGTTTGAGTTGCCTTCATCTGATGTAAAAGAATTCACGCTCACGGCAACCTATGCGAGGAATAAATTTGACCATACTAAAATGGGCATCCTCAAGGTTGCCTGATATACAATGAAGGAACTTATAGACCAGCTGAAAAAAGAGGCCGACATCAGTGAAAAACAGGCCCTTGAAGCGATTCGCATCATCAAAGAATTCGCTAAAAGAAAATTTCCAGTATTTGGGGGTGCCATTGACAAGTTATTTGACAAATATGCGCCCAAACAAGAAGATGATTTCATGGAATAGGATGCTGCTCATCACCAAATGAAAAATAAGGCTTCATTCGTTCAATTTCTTCTTTTTTTACAGCAACAAGTTGGTATAACGCTTCGAGCGTTTTGATATCACCATGGGTTTGCCTGAAGGCAACCAATGATTTTGCAAATGCATGACCCATATAAGGATGGCGCCGAAAATCTGCATAGCTGCACCTGTTGACATCCAGTTTCTTTACTGCAGCATTGGCAACAACAAAAACCCTTGAATCCAATACCGTCAAGATACTGTCTTGCAAGCCATATACTTCTTTCAACTGCGCAACATCATGGAATCCGCCCAACCGGTCTCTGTATTTTATAATCCTAGCAGACAACCGCTCACCTATGCCTGGTAGGGATTCCAACAAGGCACTGTCTGCTTCATTCAGGTCGATCAGCACAGGTTTTACCTGTAGCCTGGGCGCAGCAACCTTTTCTTCATGATATGTATACTCCCTGGGGAAGCGCTGTGGATCTTGCTTCACCGCTGCTGGATAATAGGACCGGTATTTTCTTTTGTATACAAATGAATCGCGCCTTATGGAGAGCAGTTTTTTTGCTTCATTGAGCTGAAGTGGGGTGATCTCCAATATTTGCTCGGGAGGGGTTTCTTCTGTAAAAAATACAGGGAGTATCCACAACATCATCGCAATCGCCGACAACAGGTAAATGCCCCTTCTTTCTTTTTTGGAAAATAAAAGAAAAACCTTGATCTGTTCCTTGATATCCATGCCACAAACCTACCCTGTTGGAGGTGTACCATCAAGTGAAAAAAACAACATCAAGGCGTTTTATTCACGGAAACGATGAGCCCGTCGTGGGCCAATTGCATTCCCTTGGGCAGGGTTTGGTTGACCGCATGGTGTAGCCCCATTTGATGACTGATATGGGTGAAATACGTCTGGGGAATATCCAATTCAGTAGCCAGGGCTACGGCCTCCTGCAAAGTGAAATGGGAAATATGTTTTTCCTTCCGAAGGGCATTGACCACAAGCACCTCAGAGCCCCTTATTTTTTCTTTTTCGGTCTCCTCTATAAAGTTGGCATCTGTGATATAGGTAAAATTTCCAATCCGGTAACCGGTAACACCCATGTTCATATGCCTCACAAGTATTGGCGTAAAATGAATATCCCCAACAGAAAATGGCTGGCTTTCAATCACATGAAGATCCAATTCAGGAATTCCCGGATACTTTTTCTCACTGAAAGCATAATAAAAATCGCGTTTGAGTGCATGGGCAGTTTCTTCATTGGCAAAAAGCTGCATGGGGCTTTGGCTGAAAAAATTATAGGCCCTGATATCATCCAGTCCGGCAATATGGTCCTTGTGGGAATGGGTAAAAACAACTGCATCAAGATGATCAACCGATGCCCTGAGCATCTGGTAACGAAAATCAGGCGTTGTGTCAATCACAATTGTTGTGGAAGCCGATCTGAGGAGCACGCTGCTGCGCAGGCGATTGTCTTTCTTGTCTGATGAATGGCAAACCTGGCACTTGCAAGCTATCATCGGTACACCACCACTGGTTCCTGTTCCAAGAAATTCAACGCTGAGCGACAATACGGGTATATTAATTGTGTAAAGGAAAACTTCCTAGGCTTCTACTGTGCTCAATTCAGGCTTGAGGGTGATTTCTTCAAACAGCTTCTTGCTGTCAACACTCAAGTGATCTGCTACTATAGGGAGGTTGGACACCAGGTCAATCAGGGTATTGATCCTTCCTTCAGTTTGCAGAAACTTGTTCAGCACGACTACCTTTTTGGATTCAAGCACGCAGTAGCCACTCTGGAATGTACCTCTTTCATTCCTGATGATATAGCCAGCCTCAGAAACGATTTTCTCAATTTTTTCAAGTGTTGAAGGAGTGAACCTTAACTTCATGGAAAGGTATTTTTACAAATTTAACGAATGGGCTATTGGTAAGCGGGTAAGCAAGTGAATAGTTGTGAACATTTTAACCCATGGCTGTGAATAATCATTGTATGATTTTTAAAACCCTGTCCAGAAAAAACAAATTGCCAACGTCAATTAATCAGTATAATCCCTTTTGCCGTTCATACCTTTGCGGCGGCGACCCAATTCACTTAAACCATCATCATGTCATACAGGAAGAACATCAATGATCCTGTCCACGGATTCATCACCATCAACGACCCGTTGATCTATGCCATCATTTCACATCCCTGGTTCCAGCGATTGAGAAGGATCAACCAAATGGCCATGTCTTATCTGGTGTACCCAGGAGCGGTGCACTCAAGGCTTCACCATGCATTGGGCGCATATCACCTGATGCACAATGCCTTGTATGAACTCAAGCAAAAAGGAATAGCATTTTCTGAGGAAGAGGAGCAGGCCGCCAAGATTGCCATCCTGTTGCACGATGTTGGCCATGGGCCATTTTCGCATGCCCTGGAGTCCATGGTGGTAAAAGACCTTGAACACGAGACCCTTTCCCTGATGATCATGGAAGAATTGAACAGTGCAATGGGCGGAAGGCTGGGCATGGCCATCGATATTTTTAAGAATGTGTATCCCAAAAGGTTCCTGCACCAATTGATCAGCGGACAGCTTGATGTAGACCGCATGGACTATCTGACAAGGGATAGCTTTTTTTCAGGGGTGATTGAGGGCATGATAGGTTGCGACCGTATCATCAAAATGCTCACTGTGCATGATGGTCAACTCATGGTGGAAGAAAAAGGGATCTATTCAATAGAAGAATTTCTGGTGTCCAGAAGATTGATGTACTGGCAGGTATACCAGCATAAAACAGTACTGAGTGCAGAGATGACCCTTGTGAAGGTGCTGGAAAGGGCCATATGGCTGCATCAGCACGGAGACGCAATGGTTGCACAAGACAATGAATTGAGCCAACTGCTGTTTGGCAACATAAAAAAATTGCAAAGGGCTGACCTCGAACTGTTCTGCAGGCTGGACGACAGTGATGTGATCAGTGCCATCAAAAAATGGAGAAACCATCCAGACAGGGTATTGTCTATCCTTTGCAATGCCTTGCTGGACAGGAAACTGTTCAAACTTCGGATGCAAAACGACCCCATCACGTTGGAGGAACTCCATGAAAAAAGGGCAGCCATCGCCCATTCATCCTCACTCAGTCAGGAAGATGCTTCCTTCCTGGTTTTTACTGGAGAAGCCGAAAATAGCCTCTACAACCCCAATAACGAAAGAATCAACATTCTTTTTAAGGATGGTAAGGTTCGAGACATCTCACAGGTAGATTCGCCGCTCATCCATCAGAACCTCTCCCGTCCTGTAAAAAAATTTTACATTTGTTATTACCAATCCTAATTTGATCAGTCTAAAGAGCAAAACAATCTCTTCGACAGATCTCCAAAGGCCATCTGTAAAAAGCAATACACCAATATGCAATTTTCAGCACACCAAATTTCAGCCCTGATCAATGGCCACATCGAGGGAAATGCTTCCGCAACGGTAACTGGTTTTGCCAAGATAGAAGAAGCCCAAACCACTGACCTTGCCTTTTTGTCCAATCCCAAATACGAAGAATACCTCTATACCACCTCAGCCGGAATCATCATCATTGGTGAAGCCCTTCAGCTGAAAAAGGCCGTCAATGCAACCCTGATCAGGGTCAAGGACGCCTACTCTTCATTTGCCCAACTCATGGAGTATTACCAGCAAATGAAGAAAAAAAGCATGACGGGTATCCAAGAACCCGTTTATATTCATCCGTCCGCCTCCATCGGAAAAGATGTATTCATTGGCGCATTTGCTTATATCGGAGAAAATGCAGTCATTGGTGATGATGCCAAGATTTATCCCCATGTTTTTATCGGCAACAATGCCTCGGTTGGACAGCATTCAACCTTGCATCCTGGGGTTAAGGTATACCATGATTGCCTGATTGGCCATCACGTTACCGTTCATGCAGGAACGGTTATCGGGAGCGATGGTTTCGGATTTGCCCCCCAGCAAAATGGCACCTACAACAAAGTTCCTCAACTGGGCAATGTTGTGGTGGAGGATCATGTAGAAATTGGATCCAATACCTGCATCGACAGGGCAACCATGGGCTCAACCATCATCAGGAAGGGCACAAAACTGGACAACCTGTTGCAAATTGCCCACAATGTGGAAGTAGGCGAAAACAGTGTTATTGCAGCCCAGACGGGTGTCAGCGGCAGCACTAAAATTGGAAAAAATGTCATGATTGCCGGACAGGTGGGGGTGGCTGGACACATCAGTGTAGCGGATGGTACCAAAGTTGGCGGACAGAGCGGTTTGACCAAATCAATCCTGGCAGAAAACACTGCTGTGGATGGAACGCCTGCTTTCGATTACAAGGAATCCCTCCGGTCAAAGGCAGTATTCAAACGGTTGCCGGAATTGGAGAAAAAAATAAAGGAACTGGAGCAGGCCATTGCCGATTTGCATAAGGAAAGTGAAGCCTTTCTTCCTAAAAATTGATTTTCAATATAGTAGAACCATATTCCACCTGTGAAAAATGGTTTATCTTAGCAGCCAATTCAAGCGAATGATTCCAAAATTCAATCAAGACAAACAGCATACACTTACAAATCCCATCAGCATTTCCGGAACGGGTTTGCACACAGGCATCATGGTGGACATGGTTTTAAATCCTGCCAACCCGGGATTTGGTTTTCAATTCAAAAGGGTTGACCTACCGGGAGAGCCCGTCATCAAAGCAGACTGTGATCTTGTTACAGACACCTCCAGAGGGACCACCCTTGAAGACAAAGGTGCAAAAGTGAGCACAGTAGAGCATATCCTTGCCGCATTGGTCGGGATGGGTGTTGACAACTGCCTTATTGAAATCAATGGGCCAGAAATTCCAATCATGGATGGAAGCTCCCAGCCCTTTATAGATGCAATCGATAAAGCTGGTATTGAAGAGCAGGAAGCAGCCAAACAATGGTATACCATCGATACCAATATCTCGTTTTACGATGAGGGAAAAAGGGTCGAAATGATGGCCATGCCCTCAGTTGAATACAAGGTCACTACCCTGATTGATTTCAACAGCCCTGTGCTGGGAACACAGCATGCCGGACTGAAAAACATCCGTGACTTCAAAACTGAAATCGCTCCCTGTAGAACCTTTTGCTTTTTGCATGAGCTGGAGGCCCTTTTGGCCAACAACCTCATCAAGGGGGGAGACATCAACAATGCCATCGTGGTTGTGGACAAGCCGGTTACAGAAGAGGAAATGGGGAGGCTGGCTGGCATCTTCAAAAAAGACAAGATTGAAGTAAAAAGCGAAGGATACCTGAACAACCTGGAACTGAGGTTCCCCAATGAACCTGCCCGTCACAAACTCCTGGATGTGGTTGGAGATCTTGCTTTGATAGGATTTCCGATCAAGGCGCACATCATTGCCAATCGTCCCGGACACCATTCTAATGTTGAGTTTGCCAGGCTGATCAAGCAATACATCAAAAAGAACAAGCATGTCAAGAACGTGCCGGTTTACGACCCCAACCAAGAGCCCGTTTACAACATTGCACAAATTGAAAAGGTCTTGCCCCATCGCTACCCCTTTCTGATGGTAGATAAAATCATTGAGCTCAGCGACACCCATATTGTGGGCATCAAGAATGTTACTTTCAATGAGCCTTTTTTTGCAGGACATTTCCCTGGAAATCCTGTAATGCCGGGTGTTCTTCAGGTAGAAGCACTGGCACAAACAGGCGGAATCCTGGCCATCAATTGCCTCCCGCCAGGAGAATACGATACCTATTTTGTTAAAATTGACAACTGTAAATTCAAGCAAAAAGTTGTTCCAGGAGATACCCTGATCATGAAATTGGAACTCGCAGGTCCCATCCGCAGGGGAATGTGTGAAATGATTGGTACGGTTTATGTAGGAAATAAAATTACCACAGAAACCATACTCATGGCGCAATTGGTGAAGAGAGAAGGTGTCTAATACTAAATGAACTAAACAATGATCCATCCACATACCTATATCCACCAGAATGCAAAGGTGGCAACCAATGTCAAAATCGACCCATTTTCTGTCATTCACCAGAATGTTGAAATCGGCGAAGGCACATGGATCGGAAGCAATGTTACCATCATGGATGGTGCGCGCATTGGTAAAAATTGCAGGATTTTTCCGGGTGCAGTCATTTCTGCGGCTCCACAAGACCTTAAGTTTGAAGGAGAAGAGACCAGTGTAGAAATCGGCGACAATACCACCATCCGTGAATTTGTGACCATCCATCGGGGAACAAAAGACAAATGGAAAACTGTGGTGGGAAACAACTGCCTGATCATGGCCTACAGCCATATTGCCCATGATTGTGAAATTGGCAAGCACTGCATCATGAGCAACAATACCCAGATTGCAGGGCATGTGGTGATGGGAGATTATGCCATCCTTGCAGGGATGTGTGCTGTACACCAGTTTGTAAAGATTGGTCAGCATTCTTTCATTGCCGGAGGTTCTTTGGTGCAAAAAGATGTTCCACCTTATATCAAAGCCGGAAGAACTCCCCTATCCTATGCCGGCGTTAATTCTGTTGGCCTGAAGCGCAAGGGGTTTACCGTTGAAAAAATCAATGAAATCCTCGATATCTACCGTTTCATCTACAACAAAGGGATGAATACCACCCAGGCCATGGATTATATCGAAGAGGAATTCCCAGTGACTGATGAAAGGGATGAGATTGTCACCTTTATCCGTGAAAGTGGAAGGGGTATCATCAAGCGTTTTAGTAAAACTTCCATTGATGAAGATCTCGGTAACTGATGCCGGAAAACGATTCAACCGTGAATGGATCTTCAGGAACCTGAGCCTGGAACTGCATTCCAACCAGCACTATGCCATCACCGGACACAATGGGTCTGGAAAATCAACCTTTCTGCAGTGCATTGCCGGATCTTTGTATACAACAGAGGGAAAAATAAACTTCAACCTGAATGGAAAAACATTGGAACCTGAAGTTGTTTACAAACAACTTTCCATTTGTGCACCTTATCTGGAGCTCATTGAGGAAATGACCCCTACCGAGTTCCTCAGCTATCATGCCTCATTCAAGCCTTTTATCAAGGGCTGGAATGCAACAAGCATCATAGAAGAAATAGGACTTGCCAAGGCAAAACAAAAACAAATCAGGTACTTCAGCTCCGGCATGAAACAAAGGGTGAAGCTGGCACAAGCATTCTTCTCTGACACACCGGTATTGTTGCTGGATGAGCCTTGCACCAACCTCGACCAGCAAGGCATCGATTTGTATAAACAACTTATTTCGTCGCTTTGCAGCAACAGATTGGTGATGATCAGCAGCAATGATGCGACAGAATATAGCAGTTGCACTGAATTTATCAGAATGGGTGTGTAAAACTAGTGATAGACTAGATTTTTTCTTTCTGTGAATAGGTTTAATTTTGCACAAACTTTACTTCATGGCACATGACAATCTCATTTTTGACCTGCTGAACAAAGAACTCAAAAGACAAAGGGAAGGCATTGAACTGATCGCCTCAGAAAACTTCACTTCTCTTCAGGTGATGCAGGCAACAGGTTCAGTTGCCACGAACAAATATGCCGAAGGTTATCCTGGAAAAAGGTATTATGGAGGCTGTGAAGTGATCGACGAAATTGAAACCATCGCCATCAACAGGCTCAAGCAAGTTTTCAACGCATCATGGGCAAATGTGCAGCCCCACAGTGGCGCCCAAGCCAATGCCGCTGTATTCCTGGCCTGCCTCAAGCCAGGAGACAAAATACTTGGACTGGACCTTAGCATGGGCGGACACCTGACCCATGGCAGCCCAGCCAACTTCAGCGGAAAGACCTACCAGTCTTTCTTTTATGGTGTTGACAGGGAAACAGGACTGGTGAATTACGAGCAACTCGAAGCAACCGCACGCACTGAAAAGCCTAAGATGATCATTTGCGGAGCTTCCGCATACAGCCGCGATTGGGACTATGCCCGCATCCGCGCTGTAGCCGACGAGATTGGTGCCTTGGTATTGGCAGATATTTCACATCCCTCAGGGCTCATCGCCGCAGGTTTACTCAATGATCCATTTGACCATTGCCATATTGTGACCTCTACAACCCATAAGACCCTTCGCGGACCCCGCGGTGGTGTAATCATGATGCGGAACGACTTCGAGAATCCATTTGGCGTAAAAGATCCAAAAGGCAATACACGCACCATGAGTGCATTGCTTGACCTTGCAGTGTTTCCTGGTATCCAAGGCGGACCTTTAGAACATGTGATTGCAGCTAAAGCGATTGCTTTTGGAGAAATTCTTGACCCCGCATTTAAAATATACCAACAACAGGTCAGGGATAATGCCCAGGTCATGGCTGCGGCTTTTGTTAAAAAAGAGTATCACCTGATCAGTGGCGGCACAGAAAACCACCTGATGCTCATCGATCTGAGGAACAAAAATATTACTGGCAAAAAAGCACAGGAAACACTTGACAGGGCACATATCACCCTGAACAAAAACTCAGTGCCTTACGATGACAAGAGCCCATTTGTTACTTCAGGCATCAGGATTGGCGTACCCGCGATCACTACCCGCGGCCTGAATGCGGCCCACATGCAAACAGTGGTAGACATGATCGACAAGGTGTTGATGAATGCTGATGATGAAACCGTTATTGCATCAGTGAAAGACGATGTGAAGGCATTTATGCAACAGTTTCCGCTATACCCCGAACTCGGTTAAAACATTTTTATGATACAAAGAATTCAATCGCTCTGGCTTCTCTTGTCTGCGCTCTGTGCAGCCCTGATCCTGTTTGTTCCTGTTTTTTCAGGAGCAGCGGCAGATGGGTTGGTAAAAGTTTTTTCCATTCGGGAAAACCTGATTTTGTTGCTGATCGTAGTACTCTCCATTGTTATCCCTTTCATCAATATTTTTCTTTTCAAGAACCGTGGGCTGCAGAAAAAACTGATCATCATCAACATGGTTCTTTCTGTTTTGACAGTTGCAACCGAGTATTTTTCCGTAGACAAATTCAAGCAACAATTTGGCATTGCCCAGGGAACCTGGGAAATCAGCGCCATCCTTCCCTTCTTCATCATCCTCTTTCTGGCATTTGCATTCAGGGGCATTGGGAAGGATGAGAAGATGCTCAGTGAAGCGGATCGGTTGAGATGAGCCCAAACTGGTCTCCATCAAAAAGGCCCTTGTCACTCAGCTTTACATGCGGAATGACCAGGAGTGCCATGAAAGACAAAGACATGAATGGTGCTGAAAGGGTTGATCCCAGTGATTTTGCGGCCTTGTCAATTGCGGTATAGGCTGATGCCACTGCATAGCCATCGTCAGCACTCATCAATCCGCCGATGGGCAATGGCAGGCAATGCGCAACCGCTGGGCCAACACAACTCACGCCACCTTTGGTTTCAATGACAAGGTTGATGGCCCTTGCAAGGCTTTCATCATCAACACCAACAGCAACAATATTGTGTGAATCGTGGGCAACGGATGAGGCAATGGCCCCTGCAGTCAAACCAAAGCGGTGAATAAAAGCTTTGGCGATGGGTGCGGGATGGTAGCGGTTGACCACCACAATCTTGAGCACATCATTGGCAGTATTGCTGCACCAAGCGCCATGGCTGTGCATAGGCTGAAGGCTAATCTTGTTGGTGATCAATTGCCCATCGATGCATTCAATAACAGGAAATACATACTCCCCTTCGCCCAAAACTTCCAGGTCTTCAACATTGATTTTCCCAATGCCAAACCTGTTGATGGGTGGTACTGGAGGATTTTCCTCATTTATCATGACAGGATGCAGGATGGAGTTGGGAATCAGCGAGCGTCCGTTTTCAGCTACCTTAACCCCATCGATATAGGTTGCCAGAACCTTAAAATCAGACAGGTTTTCCAGGAGGATAAAATCGGCAGGATCACCCACACGAAGCAAGCCCACATCAAGTTTGTAATGCAACACAGGATTGATGCAAGCGGCATGAAGTATACTGAAAAGATTGTATCCCGCATTGACGGCCCTTGCACAGAGCTGGTTGATATGCCCGTCCACCAGGCTGTCTGGATGTTTGTCATCAGAACAGAACATGATCATATCGGGATGGGTATCCATCAAAGGAATCAGGGCATCAAAATTTTTTGCAGCACTGCCCTCCCTGATGATGATCTTCATCCCAAGGGCCAATTTCTCTTTCGCTTCTTCAATGGTAAAACATTCATGGTCGGTTGAAATACCTCTTGAAACATAGGTCATTAGGCCTTCTCCACTCAGGCCTGGTGCATGCCCATCCACCGGCTTCCCCAGGGCTTGTGCAGCAGCAATTTTTTCAAGCACCTCCGGATCTCCGGCTATGGCTCCAGGAAAATTCATCATTTCTGTGAGGTACTTTATATCGTTGAGTGCCAACAATTCCTTTACGCTGGAGGCATCCAAAACATCCCCAGCGGTTTCAAAAACCGTGGCAGGCACACAACTGGGGGCACCAAAATTGAATTTAAAAGGCACGGTTTTCCCATTCTCAATCATGAACCGCACCCCTTCCATTCCACAAACATTGGCGATCTCATGGGGGTCGCTGACTGTTGCCACTGTACCGTGAACCACTGCCAGCCTTGCAAAAGCAGCCGGAATCAGCATGGAACTTTCGATGTGCACATGGGCATCTATAAAGCCAGGGCTGATAAAAGGCAGTTCGGGATCAGGGGAAGTGCCACCAAGCATTTCAATCGAATGGATTCTCCCCTCCCGGACTGCAATGGAGGCTGGGAACAAAGTGCTGGACTGGCAGTCAACCAGATTGCCCTTGATGGTAAAATGATTCATGGATGGGAATTTACGAAGGATTTGGTTGTTTGGATGCATGGATTTACCGCTGGTGTAGAAAATTGAACATTTAACAAGAAGTTTTTTGCCGAAAAGCAAAGCGAACTATCTTGCAGACAAATACACAACCATGAAACTGATTAAATACCTATCATTTGCTATAACGGGCTTGCTCTTGTCTGCAATGTCTTTTGCACAAACAGCAGATGAGATTGTTGCAAATCACATCACAGCCATTGGCGGCGCTGACAACTGGAAAAAAGTCAACAACATGAGACAGGAAGCCATCCTGAGTGTTCAGGGAATGGATATTCCTCTTGTTATTACTGCTGTCCACAACAAGGCCACAAAGCAGGAATTTACAGTGATGGGCATGACAGGATATTCTATCATCACTGCAGAAGGTGGATGGAATTTCAATCCGATGCAAGGTCAAACCAAGCCCCAACCCATTACACAGGATGAATTGAAATATGGCAAAGACCAGCTCGACCTTCAGGGTGATTTTGTTGATTATAAAGCCAAAGGCCATGCCATTCAACTGCTTGACAAAGAAGATGTGGAAGGCGTTGAATGCCTGAAGCTTAAATTGACCAGGAAAAGTGGCAATGAGTCCATTTTCTTCTTCGACCCCAAAACATATTACATTGTTCGCACCAGTTCAAAAATTTCTGCCAACGGCCAAGAGGTTGAATCGGTTGTCAACCTGAGCAACTACCAGAAATTACCTGAAGGAATTGTTGTTCCGCATACCATTGAAAACAGCGCTATCCCTGCACCCATCACACTGAACAAAGTGATCGTCAACGGAAAAGTTGATGAGGCTATTTTTAAAGTAGTAACACAATAAATCTATTTTCAAATACCCGAACCCGGTCCAAAGCCGGGTTTTTTTTATTAAAACAACACCATGAACTTTACCTACAAATCCATTGGAATCGCTGCTTTTTGCACCCTCATATTTTCAGTTGTAGCTGCACAAACGGAAGTGAATTCAAGCAGTTTTGGTACCCTCGAAGCAAGGGTGCTTGGCCCTGGCACCATGAGTGGCAGGATCTCTGCCATTGAAGGAGTTGATGCAGAAAATGGCAAAACAATCTATATTGGCACAGCCGGTGGGGGTATTTGGAAAACAACCAATGCGGGTGCTTCCTTCAAGCCTGTTTTTGACAAGTATTGCCAGAGCATCGGCGCCATTGCCATCGACCAGAAAAATCCAAAAGTTGTTTATGCTGGTACCGGTGAAAGCAACATGCGCAATTCAGTATCCATTGGCAATGGGTTCTACAAATCCACGGATGCAGGAAGCAACTGGAGCAAGACCGGTGCACTTGATTCAACGGAACATATTGCAAAAATTGCTATCGACCCTTCGAATTCGAATACCCTTTATGTTGCTGCACCCGGTCCGCTTTGGAGTGACAGCAAACACCGGGGGCTCTACAAATCCATTGATGCCGGCAAAACATTTGAAAAAATTCTCTACATCTCTGAAAAAGCAGGCTGTGCGGATATTTCGATCGACCCCAGCAGCCCCAATACCCTTTATGCAACCACCTGGGAGTTCAGGAGAACACCCTTTTCTTTTTCATCTGGTGGCGAAGGAAGCGGCATCTGGAAAAGTAATGATGCAGGAAAAACCTGGAAACAACTTGAGAACGGCTTGCCAGCAAAACCCATTGGAAGAACGGCCCTGGCCATTTCCCCTTCTTCACCCAACAACCTGCTGGCCATTGTTGAAGCAAAACAAACAGGCTTGTACATTTCAGCCGATGGCGGTGCAAGCTGGAAACAACAAAGTGCTTCACTCAATGTAATTTCAAGGCCTTTTTATTTCAGTACACTGGTGATTGACCCCAAAGATTCCAAAAGGGTTTACCGTCCTGCGTATTCTTTTTCCTACTCCAGTGATGGCGGCTATTCTTTTGCAGAAGCCAGTGGTGATGGAGGTTGGGTACACAGTGACCACCATGCGCTCTGGATCAACCCATCCAATACCAACCAGCTTTACCTGGGAACAGATGGTGGTGTTTACATGAGCCTTGACAGGGGCGCCACCTGGACCTTTATCCAAAACTTACCCGTCGGACAGTTTTACCACGCAGACCATGACATGGGCAAGCCCTACAAAGTATTTGGTGGGTTGCAGGACAATGGAAGCTGGGTTGCCCCTTCCTCAACCCCTGGAGGGGTGGCCAATGGAGACTGGAAACCCATCTATGGTGGTGATGGATTCTGGGTGGTTCCAGATCCAACAGATCCCAACATTGCGTATGCAGAATCCCAGGGTGGTGATGTGAACAGGATTGACCTCAGAAACGTAAAATCAGTGAGCATCCGCCCGTTGCAAACCAGTGCGGAAGAAAAGCTCCGGTGGAACTGGAACACACCAATTGTTGTAGGGAAAGCCAATCCCAAAAACCTCTATACTGCGGCACAATACCTCTACCGTTCTGCTGATCAGGGCAGGAATTGGCAACGCATTTCACCAGACCTGACCACCAATGACAAGAAAAAACAGGAACAGGAAAACAATGGTGGCCTGAGCGCAGACAATACTTCCGCAGAAAACCATACCACCATTTTCACCATTGCAGAATCTCCTTTGGATGAAAATACAATCTGGGTGGGAACCGATGATGGAAACCTTCAACTGACCCGCGATGGCGGAAAAAGCTGGACCAATACCTCCCTCAACATCAATGGCACTGGCATCCCTGCACAAACATGGGTCAGCAGCATTGAACCTTCCCATGTCAATAAAGAAATTGTCTTTGCAACATTTGACAACCACATGTATGGCGACCACAACACCTATGCCGCCAAATCCACCGATGGAGGCAAAACCTGGAAAGCCTTTTCCAGCAAAGAGTTCAGCGGCTTTGCCCATAAAATTATCGAAGACCCCATCAATCCCAACCTCTTGTTTATTGGAACAGAAATGGGATTGTTTGCCAGCGTGAATACCGGAAAAGACTGGTTCAGGATGAAAAATAATATCCCCTGGTATGCACTGGTGCGCGATATAAAAATCCATCCCACCACCAATGACCTGATCATCGCTACCCATGGAAGGGGTATCTTGGTTGTGGATGATATTTCTGCCATGCGCGGGCTCACCAATGACATCCTTGCTAAAGATGTTCATCTTTTTGAAACAGGTGATATCACCCTTTCTACAGGAAATTTTGGCAATGGGGGTTTCCCAAGCACAGGAGGTTGGGTATCACCAAATGCCCCTTCAATCAAACCCTTCCAGTATTATTTCAAGGACAGGATCAATTCCGGTACCATCAAACTTGAGATACATGATGCAGAAGGCAAACTGGTACAATCTATACCAGCAACCAATAGAAAAGGAATCAACCGTGTTACCTGGACACAGCGTATTGCTCCCCCCAAGACAGCCACAGGCGCCACAAAGCCTGACAATGGTGGGGCCATTGCGCCGCAGGTATTGCCAGGCAACTATACAGTAACATTGAAAGTTGGAAAAGATGAGTACAAACAGCCCTTCCGTTTGGTGCACGAAGAAAGTTCAAGCTTTACCCTGGCAGAACGAAAGGCCCAGTTTACTGCTGCCATGAAATTGTACAATCTTCATACATCGCTGGCATCCATTGTTGCAGGAATTGCAGACAAGCAAAAAACCTACAAAGAAGCTGTTGCAAAACTGAAAAACAAAAAATCAATCGCTCTTGGGAGTGACTACCTGACTGCCTTAGAGACACTGAGGGCCACCCTGATCCCTACCAAGCAAACGTCCATGTTCGCAGATGAAACAAGGCTGAGGGAGGATATCACCCAGGTGTACCAGGCCATTTGTTTCAATGAGGCCGGACCCAGCAACCTTCAGCTGGAGAGCATCAAAACGCTCTCATCAAGGGTGGATGCGGCTGAAAAAAAGGCAGTAGAAATCAATAGCCTATATGAGGCCAACATCAAAAAAGCCCTTGAAAAGGAAAAAATAAAATAGTTGTAGTGAGATATTATGGGGTAAAAATCGGAGGCATTTTTACCCCAACCTTTACAATGGCAGAGGGATTGTGTTTATCCGTATGGAACCAATCCTTTGATATATAGATTATAGTTTAACCACTTCTCCTGTTCGCACACTTTCATCGCAGGCAAAAGCAATGCGCAGGCTGTTTACAGCATCTTCAACATGGTCTGTTAGGTCTATGTCATCTTGAATGGCCTTCATAAAATAGGCCTGCTCGCGGTTGCAAAGCTCCTGGTGGTCTGGCTCGTCAGTTAAATCGATCCAATCATCCTGTTTTGTAAAAGCATTGTTGGCATCAATGGAAGCATGGTGCCAACGCAATGATTCTGTTTTGGTATGGGCTTCAATCGAATCTGATTTGCCAGCGCCCCCTGCATCTTTGGCGACGATGGAAACAGATCCTTCAGGTCCAATCACATCCTTGACAAAAAATGCGGTTTCACTGATCATGGGACCCCAACCAGCCTCATACCAGCCCACAGATCCATCCTCAAACCTGATCTGCAACTGGCCATAATTATAATTTCCTTCAGGTATGTCGTTGGTGAGTCTTGCACCAATGGCTGAAACCTGAACAGGCCTCGACCTTACCATCTGGCACATGACATCAATATAATGAACGCCACAGTCCACGATCGGGCTGAGGCTTTTCATGAGGTTCCTGTGCACATCCCACATATATCCATGGCTTTGCTGGTTCAGGTTCATGCGCATCACCAAAGGCTTCCCCAGCTGCTGGGCAATTTCAATGAATTTTATCCAGGAGGGATGATGGCGGAGGATATACCCAACAACCAGTTTCTTCCCTGCTTTTTTTGCAGCGGCGGCCACACGCTCAGCACCAGCCACCGAATCGGCAATCGGTTTTTCCATGAACACATGGCATCCTTTTTCAAAAGCCATGACAGCAAATGCTTCATGGGTATCTGGATAGGTTGAAATGCAAACAGCACCTGGATTGGTGGCATTCAGGGCTTCCCGGTAATCACTGAAAAGCAGGTGACCACCTCCGAGTTTCTCATTCAACAATTCCTTGCTTTTACCGGTAGAAACAATGCCACAAATGGTTGCCCCTGGCATCTGGTGAAAGGCAAGCGCATGGGAAGCGCCCATGTTGCCGCAACCGACAATGAGCACACGAAGGGTATCAGGATTATTCCTCATCTTGTATGATGCGTTTGAGTTTTAAACTTTTGACCGGAGCAACCACCAATGGAAACTTCTCCACCGTTACATTGCTGGCATCCAGGCTAAAGCCTTTTTCTTCAGAAAGGGAAATCTCTTTCAACCAGAAGTAAAGCTTCATGACCACCCTTTCCCAGAAAGGCAGCTCATTGTCCTGGCTCAGGAATTTTTCCATTACGATGAACTCAAAATCACCGGCAATGTTGTTGCGCTGAAGGCTTTCATACCTTGAGGTGATGTTCACTTCCTTGTTGGCAACCATGTCTTCCACCACTTTCCTGAACATCAGGTTGATCTTGGGTTGTACGCGGAATCCCAACCTGAATTCTACCCGTATCACTTCATTGGGAATGATGGTATGCACTTCATACTCAGAAGTATATGGATCGTCCATTGTATCTACATGTACAAACCAATAGATGTCTGCCCGCTTGGGTTTTTTGTTCAGTATGGAGTGGATGATTTTGTACTCAATCTCTTTGGGATTGTTGGCACTGCTGAGGTAAACCAGGTGAGTAGCATATTTGTTGATGGACTGGTCGTTGCTGAGCTCCTGTAAAACAGGGAGATAATTGTCCAGCCTTGCAAATTCCACGTAACGGTTTTTGATTTTTCTTGATTTAAACCAGACATACATGACGAGCGCAAAAATACCTCCCAATACAAAAGTTGCAAAGCCACCATGAGGGAACTTTTCCAAATTCGCAACCAGAAAACTGAATTCGATGATAGAATAGACCCCGAGGTACAAATAAATCCAAATAGGCTTTACCCTTTTCAGTACCAGAAAGTTGGCAAATAAAATAGATGTTGCAAACATACACAACGTGATAGCCAATCCATAGGCTGCTTCCATGTTGCTGGATGACCTGAAATACATCACGATGCAGCAACAACCAACAAACAGGATTCCGTTGATGGCCGGAATGAAAAGCTGGCCACGCTCCTCTGTAGGATAACTAATTCGAAACTTGGGCCACAAGTTAAGCCGCATGGCTACACTTACCAATGTAAATGAGCCACTGATCATGGCCTGACTGGCTACAATTGCAGCAGCAGTGGCAATGATGATACCGAACAACACAAATGCATCAGGCATCATCGCAAAAAAAGGATTCCTCAGCAATTCAGCATTGGGATGAAGTGAAATAAATGACACATCCTTTATCAGTGAGGCGTTTGCAAAGATCTTGCCTTGCTGACCGAGTAGAAAAGCACCTTGTCCAAGGTAATTCAGTATCAGGGCTATCTTTACCCAAATCCAGGTAATGCGGATATTTTGCCTGCCACAATGTCCAAGATCAGAATACAAGGCTTCCGCTCCTGTTGTACAAAGAAAAACAGCTCCCAAAAGCCAAAATCCTTTTGGATAATTTATCAAGAGATTGATGGCATAACTTGGATTGAATGCCTTGAAAATACTCCAGTCATCAATTATATTATAAACTCCCAGTACCGCCAGCATGGCAAACCAAATGAACATGATTGGGCCAAACAACTTGCCGATAGAGGCCGTGCCAAATTGCTGCATGAAAAACAAAAAGGCCAATATGCCCAAAACAATATAAACAATCTGCATCTCAGAAATGGCAGCAAACCTGGGAAGCTGTGCCAAACCCTCGATAGCTGAAGTTACGGAGATGGGGGGGGTGATGATGCCCTCAGACAGCAATGCAGCGCCGCCAACCATTGCCGGAACAACCAGCCACTTTTTCCGCCGGCGCACAAGGGTATACAGCGAGAAAATACCCCCCTCACCCCTGTTGTCGGCCTGGAGGGTCAAAATCACATATTTCACCGTTGTCTGCAATGTCAGCGTCCAGATGATACAGGAGATTCCCCCAAAAATCAGGTCTTCACTGATAACACGTCCATTGATGATTGAACTAAAAACGTAGAGAGGGGATGTTCCGATGTCTCCGTAAATGATCCCCATGGCGATCAGTAACCCCGCACCGGTTACCTTGTTAAGCTGTTTACTCACTGTAAAAAGATGTGATTATTGCCATATGGCATTCAAAGGTATAGCGAATATTTGTTTCTTTTAACAAAGGTTGACCTAATTTTATACTGAAAGCAAAGACAATGAAACATATCACCATATTTCTCCTCAGCTGCCTGCTCCATTTGGGATCCATTGCACAACAGATTGAGTATTCCGAAGTCGACAAAGACGATTATAGGGAAATGAATTTTGAAATCATCGGCAAAATGGGCAACAACATCAATGTCTACAAGAATTTCAAAAATCGCCATGACATCTCGGTCTATGACCTTGAGATGAAACTCAAAAACAGGGTCCGGCTCGAATTCTTGCCAGACAGGGTTATCAATGTTGATTTCATTGCATACAATGACTTTGCTTACATGATTTACCAGCACCAGCGGCGGAATGTGATGTACTGTTCGATGGTCAAGATCAATGCAGAAGGAAAACTCATGACAGACCCTGTTGATCTTGATACCTCCCAAATGGCAGGCTTGATGGACAACAAGGTTTACTCCATGATCAGCAGCGACGATAAGAAACAGATTGTCATTTTCAAGATCAAGCGTCCTAATGAAAAGAATTACCTGATCACCTCACTGCTCTTTGACAACAAGATGCAACTGAAAAAGAAAAGCAATTTTGGACTCAGGTTGAACGACCGAGAAGGTTCCTTCACCGATTTTCTGGTGGACAATGACGGAGATTTCATTTTTGGCAGAAGCGCCAGAACCGGAGGAAGAGAATTCATCAACAAGATCGACCTGGTTTTCAAGCGCGCACTCAGCGATTCCATCAAAATAGTACCTGTGGTGCTCAAGGAAAAAACCCTTGATGAGGTAAAATTGAAATTTGACAATTTCAATAAAAGAATCATCATGACATCCTTCTTCTATAAACAAAAACGGGGAAATATTGATGGATTGTACTCATTGGTATGGGACAAGAAAACGGAGACGGTGGCTTCTGAAACCGATTTTGTTTTCAATGACAGCCTCAGGATGGATGCCAAAAGCGAAACCGGTGCAATGAAAACCGCATTCAATGACCATTTCATCCGCCATGTGATTCCTGTACAGGACGGAGGCTATGCAGTGGTTTCTGAACTATACTATTCTTCATCCAAGAACAGTTCCTGGAACAGGTACGATTATCTCTATGGTGGTGGCTTTTACTCGCCTTTTGACATGTGGTACTCATCCCCCATGAGCAGGATGTACAACTATGGCTTTTATGACCCCTTCAACAGGTTCGGACAACAGAACAATTACGTTCGGCATGTGTCAGAAAACATCATGGTATTCTTTTTCAATGCAGACGGCAAGTTGCGTTGGAGCAATACTGTCAGGAAAAACCAATACGACGACAACTCAGACTCATTCATC
>Ga0209444_10000100_pt1 | contig 45059 bp, 47 predicted proteins | sample LauGreFaBDMM15DN_2_FD_188215 | JGI IMG/M metagenome (GOLD analysis project Ga0209444, IMG submission 188215) | Freshwater lake microbial communities from Lake Michigan, USA - Fa13.BD.MM15.DN (SPAdes) (version 2) | ecosystem: Environmental > Aquatic > Freshwater > Lake | place: Lake Michigan... | reverse complement strand
CAATCAACCAGCACAGTTGCCTCAGGATTGACTTTGGTTAAAACCTTGGTTAAGTCCTTGGCCTCTTCGATCAATTCAAATGCTGTTCCACGATCATTTTGATGCTTTTCAATTCGTGATTTCATCTCATCATCTACTGCTTCAGCTGTTGCAATAAAAATTGGCTTTGAATGACCGGCCAGACTAATTGCCAGCTCTTCACCTTTACGGCTCTTTCCACTTCTAGCACCACCAGCAATAAATATTATTGTCATAGGCAAATCATATATTCTTAACGAAGAAAAATAAAAACCAGTAGTGCTGAAATAACAAGTGAAATTGAAATAAATAAGCTGGCGTTTTTACCTAGTCGTTGGGGAAGTCCTAGGATTCCTTGATTGATATCCCATTGAAAATCTTTCAGAACATTGAAGAAGTGAAAAGCCACTGCAATGATCATAAAATCTAAATAAAGCCACAATGGTGGTTGGTTTTCTGCTGGTAAATAAATTGCCCAGGGAAGTGCTCCGAAGGAGACAATATAGGGAAGTGGAGAAAGAATGGTTGGTTTTAATTTAAGGTTATAAAACGTTGCACTCAAGATTCCCAGAAAGTGAACGAGAGTTCCAGTTATGCCCAAAGGACTAAACAGGGAAAATAATAAGGCTGCAATAAGTGCAAATACAATTGATTTCTTTAACTGCTCAGGTTTTAATTCTTTACTAACAATAGGTTTTTTTGTTCTCTGAGCGGCGATATCTAGGGGAGCGTCAATAAAATCATTACTCCAGCCCACAACTAACTGGCCTGCAAATATTGCTAAGGCAACTCTGAGTGCATCAATTATCGAATATTGTGAAATCGCTAAAAGAAATGTTGTGATCGTAACAATTACGGTTGGCCCAAAATGAGCAGCTCTAAGAAATACATATCCTCGGGCTAAGACAGATATAAGCACAAAACTATCTTAAGTGATTAAGAACTTATTAAAGCTTTCTCATCACAGTTACTACGCGACCAAGAATCTTGGCATGATCACCGTTAATTGGTTCATAATCTGGATTTGCGGGCATTAACCACACATGTCCATCTTTACGTTTTAATGTTTTAACTGTTGCTTCATCTCCAAGAAGGGCAGCCACAATGTCACCATTTTGAGCATCATCTTGTTTCTTAACAACAACTTTGTCACCATGACAAATTGCTGCATCAATCATTGAGTCACCCACAACTGTGAGCATGAATAATTCACCATTACCAACTAGTTCTCTAGGCAATGGATAAACAGCTTCAATTGATTCTTCAGCCAAGATTGGTCCACCAGCAGCAATGCGTCCAAGCAATGGCACAAAGGCTGCATCTGGTGTTTGTTCATTACTTACTCCACCAACAAGTCCATCAATCTCAACTCCAGCTTTCGATGGCATCATCACATCAATAGCGCGTGGAGAATTTGGATCTCTTTTAATGAAACCTTTTCTTTCTAAGGCTGAAAGTTGATGAGCAACAGATGCGGGGGAGGCCAGACCTACTAATTCAGCGATCTCACGAACGGTTGGGGGGAAACCTCGATCTCGAACGGCTTCCTCGATTACTTCCAAAATGCGTCTTTGGCGAGCGGTTAGACCATCGCCATCTGGGCCTGAATCAGGCAATTCACTCACGTTGTTTTTTGTCATATCCCTAGAGTAGCCCATTCGAACAGATGTTTCAAACACCTGTTCGATAAAACTTGCCAAATGTCGGAACGGTGTGCAATAATCGAACAAGTGTTCGAGAGAGAGGCTTTTATGACAACCCTGGCACCCGTGGCAGTGGCACCGATTCGTTTGACCCGTAGAGGCCGTTTCCTAGTCTCTGTCTTGAGCTTTGTGGCCATGCTCGCGATCTCACTTTTTTCCATAGTTGGACTAGCTACCGCTAGTGCTAAGGCATCAAACGAAACAGCCAGTGCGACTACAACTCAAATTGTGGTTGCTCCAGGTGAAACTTTATGGACCATCGCAATGCGGGTTAATCCGGAAATTGACCCGCGTGCAGTTATAGAACAAATTAAAGATTTAAATGTGCTTGAGGGAATAGATGTTTACGCTGGACAGGTTTTACTAGTTCCTTAACAAAGCATTAGTGTTGATTTCGCAACAATCAAAATACTGCGAAATGGTGATTCGGATCTGTACTAAAATAAGTTGTCGAATTTGCGGCAAAGCCACCTATTCTGGTTGTGGGGATCATATAGAAGAAGCACTCCAAGGAGTTGCCCCTCAGGATAGATGTGTAGGTCACCCAATTCAAGAATTTAATTCCCAGACAACTCCCAGTTAGATTTGAAGTAATCCCCAGAATTAGCCACTTTCCTGTTAGTGAAGGAAAAGAAATTCTTCTCTTTCTAACAGAAAGGCTCTGATGAAGTTATCAAACCGAATCAAGTCAGCAATCGTGGTTTCAGCACTTGTGTTAAGCGCATCTTCAACTGCTGCAATGGCAGTCGATGCTTCAACTCAAGCAGGACAAGCTCAATACCAAACTCAGGTAACTGCGTTCAAAGCAAGTATCGCAACATACAAAGCATCTAAAGCTGCAATTAAAGCAACTTTTGCAACCACAAAAGCTAGCGCAATTGCAACAAAAAATGCTGCGATAACTGCTGCTGGTACAGATGAAACAAAGATCGATGCAGCCAAATTAGCATTTAAAACTGCCATGGATTCTGCCAAGTCAACAAGAGATGCAGGTATTGCTCAACTTGGAGTTAAACCAACCAAGCCCGTAAGACCAGTCTCCTAAACAGAAATAAATAAAGCCCCAACAGTTTTGTTGGGGCTTTATTTATTTACTTATTTAATGATTTGTTGCAGAAACGATTTCTTCTTTACCTGGCTTAACCCCAAATTCACTAGCCTGTTCTAAGGCTTCATAGGCGTGATGTTGACCAGCTTGAATTTCTTTAGCAGTTGGAATTGGTAAATCACCTTTAGTCCACCAGGCACTCATTCTGGCTTTAAACATTTGGCGGTGGTAGTGAGGTGTTTTAATTCCGTTAGCATCAACTTTTTGCGGCAGTTCCCACACCGGATAAGTTTCACGGGCAAGCAGTTTCGGTAACTCTGCTTCACTAACTGGTTCGTGAACTTCCACGAATCCACCGTCTGGAAGTCTAAGAATTCGGCCAGTTTCTTTTCCATGTAACAACATTTCTAGATCTTTTCTTTGTAACCCTAAACAAATTCGCTTGGTAGCTATAAACACCAGTGGCGGAAGTGCTATTAGGGCTACTCTCATAAAGTAAGTTATTGAATTGATTGAGAGACTAAAAGTGGTAGCAATGATGTCGTTTCCGCCACCTATCCATAACAAAATGTAGAAAGTTAAAGACATTGTGCCAAGAGCAGTTCTAGTTGGCGCATTTCTTGGACGATCTAACAAATTGTGCTCTCTTTTATCCCCAGTAATCCAACTTTCAATAAATGGATAAGCACCCATAAGTACAAACATTAGGCCGGGCAAAATTAATGCTGGTATCAAAATGTTTGGTGAGAATGTCCAGGTATTAAAAATGTTGAATTCAATTGCAGGCATCACTCGTAGTGAACCTTCTAAGAATCCGATGTACCAATCAGGTTGTGAACCTGCTGTTACTTGATCTGGGGTGAATGGTCCGTATAACCAAATTGGGTTAATAGCAACAAGTGCACCTAATAAAGTTGTGACACCAAATACGATGAAGAAAAATCCACCAGCTTTAGCGGTGTAAACCGGTAGCAATGGATAACCCACAACATTTTTTTCTGTTCTACCTGGACCTGGATATTGAGTGTGCTTTTGAGTCCAGACAAGTAACAAATGTGCAGTTACCAAAGCCAAAATTGCTCCTGGTATTAACAAAATATGTATTGAGTAAAGGCGCGGAATTATTTCTGTGCCCGGGAATTCTCCACCAAAAAGGAAATATAAAGCCCATGTTCCAATAACTGGAATTGCTTGAATAATTCCTGCAGCAATCTTTAATCCAATTCCGGAAAGTAAATCATCTGGTAATGAATAACCAGAAAAACCAGCAAGAAGCCCAAGAGTTAATAGAGCAATTCCCAGTAACCAGTTAAATTCACGTGGTTTTCTATAGGCACCGGTAAAGAAAACTCTTAATAAGTGCACAACCATTGCAGCAATAAAGAACAATGCAGCCCAATGATGAATTTGTCTCAAGAGCATTCCACCGCGCACATCAAATGAAATTTCTAGTGTGGAGGAATAAGCTTCACTCATCGGAATTCCCTTTAAAGGAATGTATGAGCCGTTGTAAATAACTTCAGTCATAGATGGTTTGTACCAAAGAGTTAAGAAAGTTCCGGTAAGTAGCAAAATGATAAATGAATACAGTGCAATTTCACCAAGCATGAATGACCAGTGATCAGGAAATACTTTGCGCAGATTTCTTTTTAATGCTGCAGAAAATCCAACTCTGCTATCTACATAGTTATATGCAGCAGGGGTTTTTTTACTTGTTGTTGTGTTACTCATGCTCCACGCTCCCAGAAACTAGGTCCAACCGGTTCTTGAAATCCTTGGCGGGCGATTAGGTATCCCTCTTCGTCCACCGTTATTGCTAACTGCGGCAATCTTCTTGCTGCAGGTCCAAAAATTGGCTGTCCTGAGTCAGATAGGTCAAAAGTCGACTGATGACAGGGACATAATAAATGATGGGTCCTTTGTTCATAAAGCGCAATTGGACAGCCCACATGAGTACAAATTTTCGAGTAAGCAACGATGCCTTGGTAGTCCCAATCTGGTCCTTGTTGGCTTTTTATCTCCTCAGGGCGCATGCGAACCAATAAAATAGCTGATTTGCCGCGTTCGTTGAGGTTTTGTTCCTCTTCTTGGATTTCCATGATGTTTTCCGGCATGGCAGAAACCAGGTTTCCTACTGGAATATCTTCTGGCCTAATTTTTTGGTAAGTAATGTCAGTAACAATGTGTAAATCTTCTTCCCAAGCAGTTTTTCTTAATTCCCCTTTTGGGGCAGGACCTAAATCTCTTAACATCACTACAAAGGGCAGTGGGAATAAAGCAAGAGCACCCAAGAGAGATCTTCTAATAAGTTTTCTTTGACCTATGCCAGATTCTTCAGTGCCGACTCGAAAAGCTGCTAATGCTTCTTGTTGCACGTCATCTGCTGGTTTTATTTCTTTTCTTTCTTGCACTATTTCCACATCAGACATTAACTTCTTAGCCCAGTGAATGGCACCAATACCTATTAACAAAATTGCGAAACCAAAAGAAACACCCAACACTAAGTTTTGGGCCCCTGTTACCCCAATTAGTGAAACAGCAATTTTCTTTTCTCTAGGAATTGCTACGAAAGACACCAAGAAAACTAGGGTGAAGAAAGATGATGCACCAAAGAGTGCTGCCACCTGTAGTTCAGCTCTTCTAGCAGCTTTTGAATCAGTATCTGTTCTTCTTAAGTAGTGATCAACACCTTTAGCAGCGGTGGGAAGTTTGGTGGCAACTTCTTTGGAAATCTTTGGCGCCTGATTTTCTTTATCGGGATCAAAAGTGTTGTTGATATCAAATTTCTCGGTCATCTAACTCGTGCTCCTATCCACACTGCAAAAATTATTAATGATCCCAAACCAACAACCCACAAAACTAAACCTTCGGTTACTGGACCAACTCTGCCCAAATCCATTCCGCCTGGATTCTCTGATTTGTTTAATTCTTGGATGTATCTAATGATGGCAGCTTTTGATTCTGGGGTTAAAGTTTTATCGCTAAAAATTGGCATTGATTGGGGACCAGTGATCATGGCTTCATAAATTTGTAATGGTGTTGCTTGACCAAGACTTGGTGCATATTTTCCATTAGTTAGTGCACCACCAGAGCCTGCAAAGTTATGGCATTGGGCGCAATTTGTTCTAAATAATTCGCCACCTTCAGCAAGACTTGCGTTTTGCCATTCATTGACTTGTTCTTCACTTGGAATGGCTGGACCTGGACCAAATGTGGCAATGTGGGCAGCTAATGCAAGAGTTTCTGCTTCGTTGTAACTTGGTTTTTTGCGCATAACTTGTGCACCGGGTGCTGCCATGGGCATGCGTCCTGTTGAAACTTGAAAATGAACTGCAGCCGCACCCACCCCAGCAAGAGTTGGACCATCACTTGTTCCTTGACCATTAAGTCCATGACATGTAGAACAACCTTCAGCAAATAATGCTGAACCTTTATCAACCAAAGTCTCTTCACTGCCAATTTTGGCAGCAGCTGGTGTAACTAATTTATTTATTCCAGTAAAACCAATTGAAACTAAGCCCAGTGCGAAGAACAAAACAAGCACTGATGCAAATCTGTTTCTTCTGAACTTTGCCAATTTAATTTATCCTCATTTCACTAGATAAATAGTTGCAAAAAGACCGATCCACACCACGTCCACAAAATGCCAGTAGTAAGAAGTCACTACCGCTGATGTTGCCAATCCTTGAGTCATTTTTGGTCGAACATAACTTCTGGCTAAGACAAACAGAAATGCTACTAAACCACCAGTTACATGCAGGGCGTGAAAACCTGTAGTTATATAGAACACTGATCCAAATGGGGAAGAAGAAATAGTTAGACCCTCAAGTACTAACTCTGAATACTCGTAAGCTTGTCCGCCCACGAAGAACGCTCCCATTAAAAAAGTTGTGATAAACCAAAGTCTTAAACGTTCTTTGTCACCACGTTCAGCTGCAAATACTCCTAGTTGGGCTGTTACTGAACTCAAAACTAAAACGGTGGTGTTGGCACCTGAAAAAGGAATGTTCAACATTTCTGTTTCAAGTTTCCAAATATCTGGGTTAACCGCACGCAGAGTGAAATACATTGCGAAAAGTGCTGCGAAAAACATCAACTCACTTGAGAGCCAAACAATGGTGCCAATAGCAGTCATGTTGGGGCGGTTGATTCTTTGGTTAGAAAGAGTGGCGGTCGTCATGTTTCTTATTCTGTCACTGTATTGATGGGGGAAACGTGCGTGGGCGCTGTAGGTATGACTAATGTAACAATCGTGACCGAGACAAATTCACAAGCGCACGAACTAAGAGTGCTGGTTTATTCAGATGATCGACGAATTCGCGATGCGGTCATGACCGGTTTGGGTAGAAGACCTGCCAAAGACTTAGCCAAAATTGAATTCATCCAAGTGGCAACAGAACCTGTTGTGAAAAGAGAACTTAAGTCAGGAAATATTGATTTAGCAATCCTTGATGGCGAAGCTGCTCCAGCTGGGGGTATGGGTATTGCTCGAAACGCCAAAGATGAAGTTTTTAATTGCCCACCAATAATTGTGTTAATCCAAAGATCACAAGATGCTTGGTTAGCAACATGGTCAAAAGCTGAAGGTGTTGTACCCATGCCTATTGATCCAGTTGTTTTAACTGATGTGGCAACAACATTGTTACGCCGTACTGACAAAACAGCCATAACAGTCAAATGAGTAACGCGATTTCCTGGACGGAAATCTTTTCTTCGCTAACAAATAAAACTGATTTAACTTCTGCACAATCTTTTTGGGCAATGAACACAGTTATGGATGGCAAAGCAACTAACGATGAAATTAGACAGTTATTGCTGGGCTTAAAAGAAAAAGGTGAAAGTCCTGCTGAAATAACATCTTTTGTGGAAGTCATGTTAGAACATGCGGTTAAACTTGATGTTTCAAATGACGCAGTTGACACCTGTGGTACCGGGGGAGATTCTTTAGGAACAGTAAATATTTCAACAGCTGCTGCCTTAGTAGTAGCAGGTTGTGGAATTCCAGTTGTGAAACATGGCAATCGTGCCGCATCATCTAAATCTGGATCAGCTGATGTTTTAGAAGCACTAGGTATTTTAACCAGTATGAACCCTGAGCAAGTAAAAGAAAGTTTTCAAAAATGTGGCATCACATTTTGTTTTGCGCCCACATTTCATCCAGCAATGAAACACGTTGGCCCAGTTAGAAAAGAATTAGGAGTATCAACTGTATTTAACATTCTGGGTCCCTTGGCAAATCCTGCGAAACCAAAGGCCCAAGTTGTTGGGGTGGCTAATTTAGTGATGGCGCCAATAATTGCGCAAGTGTTGGCTAATAGAAAAACATCTGCATTCGTGGTTCGAGGCAAAGATGGGTTAGATGAAATCTCACTTGGTGGACCAACCCAAATTTGGGATGTTAGAAGTGGAGTGGTGAAAGAATTTGAATTTGATGCCCAAGATTTAGGAATACCTCGGGCAGGAGTTGAAAAACTAGTAGGTGGGGATGCTGCACATAATGCGCAACTAATAAGAAAAGCTTTAACAGCAGCAGGACCAGGTCCTATTCAAGATGCCATCTGTGTCAATGCTGCGGCTTCAATTGTGGCTTATGAAAATATGGGGGGAGACTTTTTCACCCAAATGCAATTAGCCTTTGCTCGAGCACGAGGCAGTGTGGAATCTGGGGCAAGTATGAACGTATTGAACTCTTGGGCTAATTATTCAGAAAGTGTCAGACCCCATACCTAATCTTGGAGGTATGAAAAACATAAAAATCGATTGCGATAGTTGCGTGATGAAAGATATTTCATGTCATGACTGTGTGGTGACTTTTTTATTGGAACAACCACAAATACTAGAAAAGCAAGAAATTAAAGCTTTTCAAGTGCTGGCTAATTCAGGTTTAGTGCCACCGCTAAGACACATCAGTGGCTAAAAGTTCACACTAATTTAACTCACTGCTGTCTATATTCTGAGAATTATCTCTAATACAATATGAGCTGTGCCAAAAATAAATCGTGAGCGAATGACCGCTCGAAGTGAAAGCCCATATGTTGTTTTCTTGATAGGGATGAGAATAAATAATATTTTTGCAATTCATAAATGGCTCCCAGTGTTTATCGCAATGCCTAAAATGCTTAAAGAATTACACATCAACAGAGAGCTTGGCTTTAAGTCTTATCAGATGTGGTTTGCTCGTACCATAATTTTGCTTCAGTACTGGGAAAGCTCAGAAAAATTAATAGCTTATGCAAAATCAGCAGATTCAGAGCACTTACCTGCATGGAGGGCTTTTAACAGAGCAGCCAAATCACCAGCAGTAGGAATCTGGCATGAGACATATGTAATTGATCCAGGTAAATCAGAAAACGTTTATGTGAATATGCCACCATTTGGATTTGGTAAAGTTGGGAATTTACAACCAGTTTCGGGAAGACTTAATTCAGCAGATGAAAGACTTAAAGATAAGAATTAATATATTTAAAAGTTCTAATCAATTTCAAGTAATTTTTTGATCTGCAAATGACGTGATGGCCATTGCCATTGCTTCTCAATCCAGGAACGGCCCTGTTTACCCAAGCGAGTGCTTAGTTCTTTATTAACCAATAGCTCAACTATTTTTTCTACTAACAGTGATTCTTTTTTAGCGTTCAAGACATAACCCGAAATTCCTTCAATCACAGCATCAGGTGCGCCACCAGAATCTCCAGCAATAACAGGTAAACCTGTTGCGGATGCTTCTAGGTAAACAATTCCTAATCCTTCAACATCAAAGCCAAAGTTTCTAGTTCGAACTGGCATTGCAAAAACATCACCAGCGGCATAAAAACCTGGCAGCTCACTCCAGGCAACGTTGCCAGTAATAGTCACAGATTGGTGCACTCCGTTATCAAACATTTGTTTATGTAGATGTTGTTTATAGGAACCTCCACCCACAATAAGTAAATGGGCATTAGGTACTTGTTTTAATACTGCTGGCCAAACATCAATTAAGGTGTCTTGACCTTTTCTCGGCATAAGTCTTGAAACACAAACTACGGTTGGTTTATCTTCAAGTTTGAATCTTTCTCTAACTTTTTCTCTTTTTCCATTAGTGACATTTTCTGGGTTAAAAAGTGCTAAATCTATGCCAGGGGTTAATTGCTCAAATTTGCTTAACTCTGGTTGACTTATTGCTTCGGAGATTTTTTCAAACGTGAACTTAGTTAAATAAGTTAATTTATCTACATCTTTGACAATCTTTTGGAAAGTTTGTTTTAAGCCTGGGGTAAATGCCCAACCAACTTCATGACCATGAGTTAGTGCCACAGTTTTTTTCACACCATTACTTTTCAATCGAGCTGAAAGTAATCCCAGTGGGGAAGAGGCACCAAATAACACAGATTCACAGTTATGTTCTTTTATCAAAACAAGGGCATGATCTCCCACCGCTTTTGTGGGTAGCAATATTTCTGTGTTATGTCTAATTACTGGATATTTTTGTTGTTTATCAAAATCTTGCCAACCTTTGTATTTCGAAGTTAAAACCACCACATCTTGTGGATCAAGTCCTTCAATTAGTCCGTGCACAAAGGTTTGAATCCCACCTGGTCTTGGTGGGAAATCATTGGTGATCACCAGCGTCTTAGACATATTCAATTACTTTGCCACTAGTTGGTTTCAGTAACAACTTCGTACCCATGATCAAGGCCCAGACAAATAATGTGACACGGGTTAATTGCAACAAAGTAGCAAAAAAGTCTCCTGATAATAGTTGAATATATTGACCTGGATAAATCAACTGAGTTAAGAAAGCTGAGATAGTGAGTAAAATTATTACTTTCTTTAATTTTGTTTCCTTGTTTATTAAAGCTAACGCAGCAAGCCCACCAATCCACACCCAGAATTGGGGTGAGAATACTCGACTAAGTGAAATTGAAATCATGACAATTACAAGGGATTTATCAACAAGGTCTAAATAACTTAACCTGTTTTGGTAGTTCAATACCAAAATGACGGCAAAGACAATAATGGTTAGTAAATTAAGCATTACTGCTATTTGACTTGCGAATTGGGCATTTACTTCTAGGGATCCGTATTGAAACGGGTATTCCACATTTTTGCCTAAGAATTTAGCTAGCACAAAAGGTGATGCGGCAATTGATTCCACTTGCAACCCTCTGGATGATTGGTTATTCAAAAAATTTGTAAACCCTACACTCCAAGTACTCATGAATAAAAGAACCAAAACAGCAGTCGATATGAAGCTGGTAGAAACTTTTTTGAGTACTGCTTTGGGATAAATAACTAGCAATAACATCGGCCAAAGTTTTACTAATGCGCCAATGCTTAATAGGAAACCTGAAAGGTATGGTCGTACTTTCTTGTTGGACAGAGCAATAAGTGCTAGCAGTGCAAAAAATGTTGGCACAACATCAAATCGGGTTAAGGTAAGTGGTCCCATCACAATTGGCCACAACACCCAAAACCATGCACCACTTAAACCATAAAAACTTGTTGTGGTGGAATTTGTATTAAATCTATTTAATCCAGTAATAAGCAAAGTTATCAAAATCAAAAGATCAAAAATTGCCATAAAAGCTATGAACCCTGTTAAAGAATTTCCCACAATCCATTGTGGAATCGCAAACACAATTCCGGCCAGTGGTGGGTATTGCCACATTGAATCATCAATCGGAAAAATTCCTTGCACTAAACCTTTGGCCCAAAAGTTGTATAAATCAACGTCACCTTTGAGCCAGATACCTTCGGGATAAGGAAGAACCAAGGTGATGATTAAAAAGAGCACATATCGAGAAACACTCCAGGAAAAAAACAAGGCGGGAATGTTTTTCAGAAACAAATTAATCGATCTCACGAGTTAAAGGGTAGTAGTAAATTGCCAAATTGAGTGAAGTGCGTAATGTAATAGTCGTGCGCTTAAACGTAATTAGTGATGTCCATGCCCAGATCGAGGCATTAGCCCAAGCTGGTAAAAACGCTGATGCACTCATTTGCCTAGGTGATCTTTTGCTTTACACAGATTACGAAGATCCAGGTAATGGCATCATGGGAACTCTTTTTGGACCAGAATTAAATACCGAATTTATTCGATTAAGAACCGCTAATCAATTTGATGATGCCAGGGCTCTTGCTATGCAGAAATGGGACGAGTTAGGAAATCGCGAAGAACTTATTAACAGAGAAGTTAATAAACAATATGAAAAAATTTTTGATGCCATGCCAACTCCAACATATATAACTTATGGAAATGTGGATCGACCAGAATTTTGGCCAAACTTCAAAAAAGAAGGAATGACAGTTTTAGATGGCCAAGTGGTAGAAATTGGTGGATTGAAATTTGGATTTGTGGGTGGCGGATTAAAAACTCCTTATCGCACCCCTTATGAGATCACTGATGAAGAATTTCAAAAAAATGTTGATGCACTTGGTCCCGTTGATGTTTTGTGTTCCCATATTCCACCCTTAATTGCTGATATCACTTTTGATGTTGTGGCCAGAAGATTTGAAAGAGGAAGTTTGGCGCTTTTGGAATACATAAAAAAATATCAACCAAAATATTCTCTCTTTGGACATGTTCATCAACCACTGGCAAGTAGAACCAGAGTGGGGAAAACAGAATGTGTAAATGTGGGACACTTTAGGGCAACAAAACGGCCATTTGTCCTTGAAGTGTGAAGAGATTTAACATCTATTTTCTAACAAGGTATTCTGATTGCCTAGCAAAATCCACCAGGGGAGATTGAGCCAAAAGTGTTTTACTATGTAGTGAAATTTGTTTTCCTGTGGATTCCTTTAAACATAATGTTTCGACCTTGGACTAAAGGCAAAAAGAATATTCCTAAAAAAGGTGGAGTTATTTTTGCCCCTAACCACAATTCATTTATCGATTCAATTTTCTTACCCCTTGTTGTCAAAAGAAGAATTACTTTCTTAGCCAAAATTGATTACTGGCGCGGATCTGGTATCAAAGGTTTTGTTTCCAAAATGTTTTTCACCGGCGTTGGTCAAGTTCCCATTGATAGGGCTGGTGGATCAGCTGCAGAAGCTGCTTTGCGAACAGCAATTGACATTTTAAATAAAGGTGATGCTCTAGGAATTTATCCTGAAGGAACAAGATCTCCAGATGGCAGACTTTATAGAGGACGAACTGGTGTTGCTCGTATGGCATTGGAAGCAAAAGTTCCGGTTGTGCCAGTTGCCATGATCGGCACATACGAATTACAACCGGTAGATCGCATGGTTCCAAAAGTTGGTCGAATTGGAATCATTTTTGGTAAACCTTTGGATTTTTCACAGCATTATGGTGACGCTCGAAATGCGGAGACTTTAAGAAAAGTCACCAACGAAATTATGGAAGCCATCCGGGAATTATCTGGCCAAGAATATGTGGATATTTATGCTTCAGCAGCCAAAGAAGCCCTTAAAGAACGAGAAGACTGAGTTTAGGATAAATTAAGGCTTCACTAGTTAATTGTTTCGTTTAAGGATGATTGAAAATGCGCGTTGGCATTCTTACAGGTGGCGGAGATGCCCCAGGTTTAAACAACGTAATCCGCGGTGTTGTCACCAAAGGTATTAAGGCATACAAATATGAATTTGTTGGTTTCAAAGATGGTTGGAAAGGTCCACTAGAAGGATTAACTCGCCCAGTTACTTTGGCTGATGTTGCACACATTAATGATGAAGGTGGCACAATTCTTGGATCTTCTAGAACTAACCCAATCAAAATTGAAAATGGTGTACAAAGAATTGAAGAAAATTTAAAGAAACTTAATATTGATGCACTTATTGCAATTGGGGGAGAAGACACACTTGGTGTGGCTACCCAATTACATAAACACAAATTCAAAGTAATTGGTGTGCCAAAAACTATTGATAATGATCTTTCTAATACTGATTACACTTTTGGTTTCCAAACATCTGTGGCAATTGCCACCGAAGCAGTGGATCGCTTACACACCACAGCTCGTTCACATCACCGAGTTTTGGTGGTTGAAGTCATGGGTCGTCATGCTGGCTGGATTGCTTTAGAAACAGGGATGGCAGGAGATGCCGCAGTTACTTTAATTCCAGAAGAAAAATACGACATTAACCAAGTTGCAACTTGGGTTAAGAAAAGATTTGAAAGAGATCAATACGCAATTGTGGTAGTTGCCGAAGGTGCACTTAGCACTGAAGGTGATTTGGTAACTAAAGATTCAACTCTTGATGCCTTTGGTCACGTAAAACTTTCTGGGGTGGGTGAAGGTTTAGCAAAAAGATTAGAAGAAATTACTGGTATTGAATCAAGAAGTGTTGTGTTAGGACATTTGCAACGCGGAGGAAGTCCAGTTGCTTTTGATAGAAATCTTGGTAATCGTTTAGGGCTGGCAGCAGCGGATGCATTAAATGATGGAGCATTTGGACAAATGGTTGCGCTTCATGGCACAAACATTGTTCGAGTTGATTTAGAAAGTGCAACTGGTGTTTTGAAAACTGTTCCTGCCCAGCGTTACCTCGAAGCTACTAGTTTTTTCGGAGCATAAAAATGTCACCGCAAAATTCTTCAGCGCTTACATCAGCTAAACAGCAGCCGGAATGGCCTGACGCTGATGAACTTAATCGCGTAGTCAAAGAACTTAAATCATTACCTCCACTAGTTTTTGCCAGTGAATGTGATTTGTTAACCCAAAGACTGGCTGATGTTTCACGTGGTGAAGCATTTTTCTTAACCGGTGGGGATTGTGCTGAAACCTTCGCAGCTAATACTGCTAATTCAGTTAGAGCAAGACTTAAAACTGTTTTGCAAATGGCAGTTGTTCTAACTTACGGAGCAACACTTCCAGTCGTCAAAGTTGGACGAATTGCTGGACAATACTTTAAACCTAGAAGTTCCAATGATGAAACAATAAATGGAATTACTCTTCCCTCTTATCGGGGAGATGCCATTAATGACATTGCTTTCACCCCAGAAGCAAGAAGACCAGATCCACAAAGATTAATAAGGGCTTACAAATCTTCAAACGCAACTTTGAACTTAATCAGATCTTTTTCACAAGATGGATCAGCTGATTTAAGAATGGTTCATGCTTGGAACAGAGATTTCGTAGCAAATTCAGATTCTGGTAAAAAGTATGATCAACTAGCAAAAGATATTGATCGAGCACTTGCTTTCATGCACGCCTGTGGTGCTGATCCGGTGGAATTTAGATCTGTTGAATTTTTTACTGCACACGAAGCTTTACTACTTGATTACGAAAAAGCAATGTCTCGAACAGATTTTGTAACTGGAAGAAACTACGACACTTCTGCTCACTTCCTATGGATGGGAGAACGAACTCGTGAACCAAATGGGGCACATGCTGAATTCATGTCCACAATCCAAAATCCAATTGGTTGCAAAGTTGGTCCTAAAGCAGATCCTGCAGATGTTGTGAAAATGGTGCAAAAACTTGATCCTGATAAAACACCAGGCAGATTAACTTTAATTAGTCGCATGGGTGTGGGCAACGTGTTAGAAAAACTTCCACCCATTGTTGAAGCAGTAGAAAAATCAGGACATCCCGTAATTTGGGTTTGCGATCCGATGCATGGCAACACCAAAGAAGCAGCTTCTGGACATAAGACTCGTGAATTTAGTGATGTTTTGAGTGAAATTAAGGACTTCTTTAATGTTCATAGAAGTCTTGGCACCCATCCTGGTGGAATGCATATTGAGTTAACTGGGGATGATGTCACCGAATGTATTGGTGGAATTTCTGGTGTCATGGAAAAAGATTTACCGATGCGTTATGAAACAGCTTGTGATCCAAGATTAAATCGAGTGCAAGCTTTGGAATTAGCATTTCAAGTTTCAGAGATGCTTGCTAAATAACAATACTGAAGTAGGTTAAGAACAAGATGAAAAAAAGTACCCAAATAATTCTTGTCTCAGTTTTGGCACTAGTTGTGCTCAGCGTTATTGCCAGCACTACTTTGGCAAATTATCGGGCAAATCGAATTGAGGCCATACTTAATCCCCAACCAACTGCCACAGCAGATGAAGGGGTTGTGACCTTGGACAGAATGGTGGTAACTATTCTAAATGGCACTAACCGAACTGGTTTAGGGACAAGACTTGCTTCTCGTTTAGAAACTTTTGGTGTTTTCGTGACCAAGATAGATAACTACAAGACAAGAAATGTTGATACCAGCGAACTGTTGTATCGACCAGATGCCATCGAAGCAGCCACTAAATTAGCGCAAGTAGCCGGTATTCAAAAATTAACTCCATATCCTGCTTTCGAAGCAGATGAGTTTGCTACCATCATCACTGGCTATGACTTACCGGAACCATTTCCTGAACAAATTGAAGACACCACTACTCAGCCGTAAATGAAATTGTTAACACACGAAATTGCTACCCCTTGGGGCAAAATAGCAACTGTGGTGGATGTTACTGATGTTCCCACTGTTGTTGCTGCTGGATTTAAACCCATGTCTAAATTAATTAAGCAACTTCCTGATCAATTTAATGACCAAAAGTTTAAGAATGACAATAAATTAGCTGGTGTTACTGGTGTGGTTAAAGATTGGCTTGATGGTGATCTAAATGCTTTTGATGATTTGCAAGTACTGCAACTGGGTGGTGAATTCAGGCAAAGTTGTTGGAAGGCTTTACGTAAAGTCAAAGCTGGAAAAATAATCACTTATGCACAACTTGCTCATAAAGCAGGCAATATCAATGCTGTTCGCGCAGCAGGATCTGCGTGTGCCAAGAATTTAATTGCACCTTTTGTGCCATGTCACCGAGTAATTAAAACTGGTGGGACTATTGGGAACTATGCGTTTGGAGTGACACTAAAAGAAGCGTTATTAACACACGAAGGTTTCCACAACTTGCGCTAACACAGTTAGCCTTGTTAACCCAAGTGTTGTAGCCTCAACGGATGCTTACTTTTTCAGCACGCTTTGTTCGACCAGTTATATTGGCTGGTCTATTAGCGTTGTTATCAACTAACTTGCAAACTGCTGCTCAAGCAACACCTGCCTCTCTGGCCATTGTTATGGAAGTTCCTGACTATCCGGGTAAACCCAAACTAAGCGCCGGTCAAGAAAACTCGAGTGTGAAAAAGGTTCAAGAAGCCTTAATTGAGCTTGGTTATGACATAACTTCAGCAAATGGAAAATACGGACCCTCAACGACCAAAGCGATCTCAGCTTTTTATAAAGACCTGGGTGACTCAGATGATGGCACCTCATTGGGAAAAATTGGTTGGACCAAAATATTTGAAGCACTAACCGAACAAAGAGCAACTGAAAAAATAGCTAATCAAGTTCCTGCTCAACCGGTGGCAGTTGATCCAGCTTTAGCTGCGATTATGGCCGAAAATGCCTCCCGAACGATTGAAAGAGGCAAAAAGACCAAAGTTGTTAAGTTGTCTAAGGCCAAAAAGAAAATTATTGCTCGATATGCCGGTGACTTAACTTTGTCTGAAGATGCCAGGCTTTATCGAGGTGCTCGCGAAATTATTCCTTTTGAAGTTTGGCGTACAAGTGCATTTGCTCGCTATATCTCCATGAAAGAGTCTCACCGTAACTGTAAAGCTGTTGGTCGAAGTGGCAAATACCGTGGACGTTGGCAAATGAGTCCCTCTTTTTGGAAAACTTATGGAGGAAAACAGTTTGCTACTAAACCAGATCAAGCAAGTTGTCGTGATCAAGACCTAGTTGCCTACAACGGTTGGATAGTACGCGGATGGGCCCCTTGGGCTTATTAATAGGAATATTTTTGTGATCCGTTATTCCTATATTGGTGTGCTGGCATTTATTTTGTTTGGAACCGTTTGGTTGGAAATAGTTTTACAAGCAAGGGTGCTTCGTAAAATAAAACGATTAGTTTTGACACTAATTCCGGTAGTGGTGCTTTATGTTATCTGGGACTATTACGCAATTACTAATAATCATTGGTTCTTTGATGAAACCAAAACTTCAGGAATCATATTGTGGGGATTTTTGCCGTTGGAGGAATTACTTTTCTTCATAATTGTGCCAATTGCTGCACTTTTATCATTTGAGGCGGTTAGAACTGTCAAACAAGACCCAGCAGGTGATGAGCAATGACTTATATTCAAATTGGCATAATTTATTGCCTGGCTGCTGTTTTAACTGATTTGTATATCTTACGTACAAGAGTATTAAAGTTGAGAATGTTTTGGTTAAGTTATTTAATAATGCTATTTTTTCAATTTATCACTAATGGCATATTAACAAAGTTGTTAATCGTTAGATACAACGATTTTGCAATAATTGGGGGAGACTACACCACCAAAACCCCACCACTAATTGGTGATGGCAGATTATTTTACGCCCCAGTCGAAGATGTATTTTTTGGTTTTTCCATGATCGTATTTTCTATTTCAATTTGGATTTGGTTAGGTAAAAAAAATATTCAAAGAAAGCCATATTCTGGTTCAATACCTAAATAGTGGCCTAAAGATAAATGATACGGAATCAGTAAATAAATTAGCTAACTTTAGCTATACCTTGCACGTGTCCTTGCCCAAATTCTTTTCTGGCTTTAACGCCTTGATACCAAGCAGGAATCGCAACTTTTAATCTTTGAGACGTTGAAACTTTGGCACGTTTCTTGAAAACTTCGTAATCAATTGCTTCAACAGCATCAACTATGCCGCAGTAAAGTATTCGAGCTGCCTCAATACAAGGCCTGGAAGAGGGATGAAGAAACTCTATGCCTGATCTAGATTTTTCTTCCAATTGTTTAACTCTTTGAATTTGAAACTTCAAAGCATCTTTCACATTCTTATCTGCAACTCTTCTTTGCAGATAGGCCCTATCAACACCAAATTTTGCTAGTTCTTCCATGGGAAGATAAATTCTTCCTCGAGTTAAGTCTTCTGAAACATCTCGAACAAAGTTTGCTAATTGAAAAGCTATTCCTAAGTCTTGGGCTCTTTCATAGGCAATCTGAGATGTTGGTTCCAGAATAGGAACCATTTGTAATCCAATAACTGCTGCTGATCCATAAACATATTCGTGGAGATCTTGAAACGTTTGATACTGCGTGACTGTTAAATCCATGCGCATGGAATGAAGAAAAGCTTCAAACAATTCACTAGGAATCTCCCAGCGGTTAACTGTGTCGACTACCGCTTTACAAATGGGATCATCTGATTTACCGCGTTTAAGATCTCTCAGGAAATCATTGCCCCAATTAACTAACCAATCAGATTTTTCTTGGTCGGTTAAGGTGCTGGATAAATCATCCACTATTTCATCTGCGTAGCGAGCAAAACCATAAAGTGCATGAACATAAGGTCTTTTTCCAGGCGGCAGCAACAGAGTTGCTAAATAATATGTTTTTCCATGTTTGGAGTTAAGTTTTCTGCATCTTTCATAAGATTCCTGCATCCCAACATCTGTGATACCCGAAGAAACAAGTTCACGTTTGGACACAATTAGTATTTTCTGTTTGATCTAGATTGGTAATTCTTATCCTTACCTAAAATTCTTTCAGCTGCTAAGCGACCGCTGATTAATACCATAGGCACACCAACACCAGGTTGAGTTCCAGATCCTGCAAAGACTACGTTTTCACCCCACATATTTCCTGGTCTAAACGGACCTGTTTGTAAGAAGGTATGTGCTGAAGCAAAGGGTGCACCATTTTTCATACCTTGTTGTTCCCATTCCAATGGGCCGGTAACACTTTCAACTTCAATATTTTCACCAAAACCTTCATAGCCACGTTCTTCTAAGACTCGAACCATTTCATCTCTATATCTAGGGGTTTCTTTAACCCAATCAATATTTGAATCAGTGTTTGGAGTTGGAAATAGAACGTAATAAATTTCTTTGCCCTTAGGAGCCAATGTTGGATCTGAAAGAGTTGAGTTAGTTACTAACAGACTTGGATCTTGCATAAATTGTTTCTTTTCAATTAAATCATCAAAAACACCTTTCCAGTCTTTACCGAAATGGATGTTGTGATGAGCAATTTTAGGATATTTCTTTTTGCTTCCTGCTAATAGAACCATTGCTGAAGGAGAATATTTTAGTCTTTTCACAGACCAAGGAACTTCTCCCAATAAGTTTTCATAAGCAACTGGAAGATCAGGGTTGAGAACGACTACATCTGCAGCAATTCTTTCCCCATTTTTTGTGATTACAGCTGTGGCACGATTACCACTTTTTTCAACCTTGGTAACTTCGGTGTTGTATTTAAATTCCACACCATGTTTTGTCGCTGCTGCCGCTAAAGCGCGAGGAATTGCATGCATGCCACCTTTAGGAAAGAAAACTCCTGCAACAGAATCCATATAAGCAATAACGCCATAAATTGCTAAAGCTTGATAAGGAGATAGTCCTGCATACATTGCTTGGAAAGAATAAACTCTTTCAGTTCTGAAGTCTTTCAAATATTGTTGGGCTTTTGGTGCCATTTTTCTAAAGCCACCCAAGGCAATAAGTTTTGCCAAATTTGGGGTAAGAAGATTTAGGGGAGAGTCAATATTTCTATCAATAAAATCTTTCATCTCATATTGATAAAGTTTGGAAACGAAGTCAACGTATTTTAAGTAACCTTTGGCTTCATCAGCACCAATTACTTCTTCAATTTCTTGTGCCATTCTTTGCGGATTAGCGTGCACATCTAATTGAGAACCATCGTGATAATAAGCACGATAAAGGGGTGCAACTGGCTGTAAATCTAACCAGTCATGCATATTTTCACCAACACAGTCAAAGGCATCAGCAATTAAATCTGGCATTGTTAAAACAGATGGACCAGTATCAAAGTTGTAACCATCTTTAACCAATAAACCGTTTCGCCCACCCGGCACTGATTCTTTTTCAATAACTGTTACTTTTCTTCCCTTGCCAGCTAAACGAAGTGCAGTTGATAAACCTGCTAAACCTGCACCGACAATGACCACATGATCTGTTGGTCCTTTAACGGTGCGCATGCGACCGGGAATCAATCTGGTTGGTGAATAAGCCATGGTCATACTCTTCTAGAAGTTGCGGCAAGTGCCAACTCGGAAAACGCTGCTTTAGCCTGAACTGTGATATTTGCCTCAGCCAAAGCCTGCTGGGATTGGTCCAAAAGTGAGGAAATCATGGTTTCCACTTCAGTTAGTGCTCCTGTGGCAGTGACAATTTCTCTTAAACTGGCCACGCCTTGGTCATCTAAATCTTTACCAAAATGTTTATTCAATTCAACTTGTTGAGCAGCGTTGGCTTTTTGATAAGTCATTTCAATTAACACTGTTCTTTTTCCTTCTCTTAAATCATCTCCGGCTGGTTTGCCAGTTTCAACAGGATCACCAAACACCCCCAAAACGTCATCTCTTAATTGGAAAGCTTCACCAAGGGGAAGTCCATAATCTGTGTAAGTTTGCAAAATTTGTTTGTTATCTGTGGCAAGTGATCCACCTAAATGAAGAGGTCTTTCTATGGTGTATTTGGCTGATTTAAATCTGATTACATTTAAAGCATTTTCAATTGAACCGCCACCACGGGCTTGTTCAAAAATATCTAAATATTGTCCGGCCATTAATTCTGTTCTCATCAGATCATAAATCTTTTTCCCTCGCAACAAATCATCAGTAGGTAAACCTGAATTCATTAACATTTCATCAGCCCAGGAAAGTAACAAATCACCTAATAAAATGGCACCACCACCACCAAATTGTTTTTTGTCACCTAACCAATTGGATTCTTGATGCATTGTTTCAAATCTTTTATGAATGGAAGGTTTGCCGCGTCTTGTGTCAGATGCATCCATCACATCATCATGGACAAGAGCGCAACCTTGCAAAAGCTCTAACGCTGTGGAGGCACAAATTATTTCTGAAGAGTCCTCACCACCTGCACCGATATAACCCCAATAACAAAAAGCCGCTCTCAATCTTTTTCCACCAGATAAAAATTCGTGTGCATAATCTGCTAACGGATCAAGGGACGGAGACACTTTATTTAGAATTGGTCTTTGTTGATTGATGAATTCATCTAGGCACTCTTGAACGCGTGGGCGTATTTCTAAAGCTTTCATGGGTGAAAAGAGATTAGCGGATTCTTCGAGATTTGATAACAGTTGCGATGTTGGCAATGAGACCAAGAGAGCCTAAGAATTGTTTAAAAGAGGATCTGCCACCCAAAATTGCTACTGCTGGGAGAAGGTATGTTCCCAGAAAAGTTCCTGCTCTAACTGCAAAGTCTTCATCAATTTCTGGTAACTCAATACTTGCCAGCTTGGATGCGACTCCACTGCCATCAACCACAGCAACACTAAACCCGGTGGCTGTTAATTCTTTAACCCAAGCTCCGCCTTCAAATTTTTCATTGGCAACTCTAGTGTGACCAGCCATGGCACTATAAGCGTTTCTGTTAATAACTAAGAAACCAGCATCAATGTGTGTACCGTCATTTTCATTTAATGGAGTTGGTAAAGATAATAAGAAATTTGCGATAACCATAGGCTCCGTTTTATTTAAAATAGTTGGTTGTACCAAAAGTGCATCAAGATTGTTTTCTTGTAAACAATTAATACTTAAAGCAACGGCATCAGGTGTTAGTTTGATTCCTGGTTCAATAAAAACTAAGTATTCTCCTGTTGCTTTGAAAGCTATTCTTTGACATCCCCATGCTTTAATGCTCCAAGAATCTGGTTTATCTGATTCATGACCCTTATCTTCAAGAGCTAAAACATCAAAATTAGTTAAACGTTGTTGATCTTTTGCCTCACGAAGAGAAGATGCGGCATCTTCAAAATGCACTGGAATAAGAATAGAAACTTCACTGCTAACAGTTGAAGCCACAGTATTTAATTCAATTTCTGCAACTTCAGGCTTGTTAAAAACTTTGTAAGCTGTATAAATTGCTGCAGCTGCGCCACCTAGAGCAAGTAAGAAGCCTAATCCGCTTGATTCTTTATCTTCATCACTCATTTAGTCGCCTTTTACTGTTTTGTAGATGAAAGCAATAATTATGTATGCCATCACAATAAGTGAAGCAATAAAGTAGCTTAAGTTTTCTACTAAAAATCTGGCACAATAGATTGTGAAAATAAATAACCAGGTAAATGTCAAAATTGGCATACGAGTTGAATAACGATCATTCTTAGAATTTTGACCACTTAGCACCATGATTATTAAAACAATCACGAAAGTTATCAATTGAAATTTGAGAGGGGACAAACCTAGTAAAACTGGTTTATCTATCCAAGTTAACCAACTGTGAAAACCTGCTTTCACAAATAAACCATCAAGGGCAACTAGTAATCCTGTGGTGGCTAATGCTGCTGTTAAGGGGGACATTGCAACTGCTCGAGAAATTCTTCGAGAAATAACTATGCCTAAATAAATTGTGGAACTCCACATCAGAGGAGTAATGAAAGGAACGTAAAGTAATTGAAAACCAAGTCGGTAGGTGTAGCTGACGTCTCCAAAGATGAACCCTGTTGCCGAATTAATAGCAAATACCGAAAAACTAATGCCTAAAGAAACCACCATGAAGGTGCCAGCCCAAGCCATGCCCCACCAAATAAATGCATGAGCAGTTGTGGCAATAAATATGAAAACAATAATAAAGAAAGTTAAAGAGTCTCTTCGATCAATTGGAAAAGTAGACCAGAGAGCAGAGCCAATAAGCCCTAAAGCAAAAAATATCCAAGGAATGGTTCTGAATCCAAAAGTGGGGCCACCAGTATCTCTGTGGGGACCACGATAAACACGAATACTCATACGTTTATTGTCCTTTAACCCTTTAAGGCCACATCGGTTGGTATTGCTCCACTTAGTCTTACAAGTTCCTCATAAGTGGTGGGGAATACAAAATGGGGATGACCTGCTGCTGCCCAAATTTCATCAAACTTCTTAAAGGTTTCATCAATTAAAATCTTCATCTTGGTGACATGACCAAGGGGTGGAACACCACCAATGGCATAACCGGTTACTTCCCGAGTCTTATCAGCATCAGCTTTACCAACATGGGCAACATCAAAAGCAAGTGCAACTTTATTGGTATCAACTTTATTTTCACCAGAGGTAAGAACTAAAACAGTTTCCCCGTCTGCTTCAAACACTAAAGACTTAACAATTTGGCCAACTTGAACTCCTAAAGTGGCCGCTGCTTCATCAGCGGTACGAGCTGTTTCTTTGGTTTGGATCACTTCACCTTTAACCCCAAGATCAGCTGCTGCTTTTCGAAACTTGGTGACTGATGGATGCTCGCTCTGGCTCATCCCGCAAGGCTACGCACTCACCCCTTAGTTGACCTTTGTCAGTGGAAGGTGATTAACTTAGTTTATTCGAACAGGTGTTCGGATAGTGAAGAAAAGGGCATTTTCCCCTGAATGACCCTTCTTCACTTTTGATTCAAATGGCGATTTACACCCCTTAATCGCCATTTGGCATCAAATGAAAAAACCCATCGTTTGACTCTTTCGCAGAAAACATGCGGGGAAGCTTTTTTCTCGAGAGAGTCAAACGTCCTAATTAAAAGTCGTCTTCCTCCGACTTAATTTAAAAAGAGGATAAGTCTATTTTGCAACAAAGTTTTACGCACTTAAATGTTTCTTCTGCTTATTCACTTCGCTATGGCACAGCCTTGCCTGAAAAAATAGTTGCCCAAGCTTCATTTCATAACTTTTCCAAAATTGCACTAACTGATCAAGACACCATGTCTGGGGCAATTAACTTTGTGCACCATTGCATGATTAATGGCATAACTCCCATAGTTGGAGTTGATTTTAATTTAGGTAAATCAAGAACCTTAGTACTTGCTCGCGGCAAAAACGGGTGGAGAGATCTATGTCGACTAGTAAGTAGTGCTCATCAAAAAGAAAGAGGTAAACCCGTTTTAGATGTGTCTTTGTTATGGGAAAAGATGCAACAAGGAAACCTAGTAGCAATACTGGGAATTAATTCTGAAATTGGGCAAAGTGTGCTGAGAAACAGAATTGATTTAGCAAATAGTTTTTTACAAAACTGGTTAAGTCATGTTGATAGAAATGATTTAGTAATTGAAGTAACAGCTCACCCTAATTCTCATAAAGTCGTAGATCCCAAATACTCATTAAGCACAGCTAGTAAAATGGCTGCTTTTGCCAAAGACAATCGCCTAAGAGCAGTGCTTACCAATGCTGTGAGATATCTTGACTCAGAAGATGCAATTGTGGCTGAATTACTTGATTCAGTAGAAACTAAGAAACAAATGCGCTTTGAACAAGTAACAGGCTTTAGAGGTTCTGCTTACCTAAAATCTAGTGCTGATATGTCACAAGTTGCCTACAATATTGGAAAACATTTAAGTAGTCCTGAAACTGCTGTGTTGTTACTAAAGTTTACCCAACAAATAGCAGAAGAATGCAGTTTAGATCCTGTTAAAGATATTGGGATTGGTTCTATAAGTGTTCCTGAAACTGATGTGGTTTTAGGTAAAAACAGTTTAGAGCCCATGAAAGTGTTAGTAGATAAATGTCAATCTGGTTTAACTAAATTAGGTTTTGGACATAAATCTGAATATCAAGAAAGATTAAGCCAAGAATTAGCTGTTGTTAGCCAATTAGGTTTCGCAGGATATTTCTTAACTGTAGGAGAAGTTGTTGATTTAACTAAACAAATGGGAATACGAGTTGCTGCTAGAGGATCAGGTGCGGGAAGTTTAGTTAATTTCACCTTAGGAATATCAGGTATTGATCCAGTTAAATATGGACTGCTAATGGAAAGGTTTTTATCTCCGTTAAGAAGTGCACTACCCGATATTGATATTGATGTGGAATCAGATCGAAGACTTGATATTTATGATGCAATTTATGAAAGATTTGGTAAAGACCGTGTGGTTTGTATTTCGATGCGGGAAACCTATCGCGTAAGACATGCAGTTAGAGATGTTGGTGCAGCACTTGGTTTACCTCCTGGCGAAATTGATGCTTTTGCAAAAACTTTTCCTCGAGTAAGTGCTAGAAGAGCCAGAGAAGTTTTAAGTCAATTACCAGAGTTAAGAAAATCATCTTTTACTCGTTTAATGAGTGAAGGAAATCTTGATTTATATCTCGACTTAGTGGAAAAACTAGACGGCTTACCAAGGCATTTAGCAATGCATCCTTGCGGAGTTATTTTGTCTGATAAAACACTTTTAGATAGAACCCCAGTTGAATCAAGTGGAGCAAAGTTTCCCATGAGTCAATTTGATAAAGACGATGTGGAATTAATGGGCTTTCTTAAACTTGATGTTTTAGGTATCAGAATGCAATCTGCCATGGCTTACAGCTTGCAGGAAATAAAACGAGTAGAAAAAGTTGACATCAATCTTGATGAAATCTCTTTGGAGGATGAGAAGACTTTTGCGCTAATTCAATCAACTAAAACACTGGGTTGCTTTCAAATAGAGTCCCCAGGACAAAGAGAACTGATTGGTAAATTTGGTCCACAAAATTTTAATGATCTAATAATTGATATTTCTCTGTTTAGACCAGGTCCAATTAAATCTGACATGATCACACCTTTTCTAGAGGTAAGACAAGGTAGAAAAAATCACCCTGTGTTACATGAAAAAATTGATCCGATTGTTCAAGAAACTAGCGGGGTAGTGGTTTTTCATGAACAAGTTATAAAACTAATTAGTGTCATGACTGGTTGCTCTTTAGCGCTGGGGGATGAAAAACGTCGCGCTATGGGTTCTTTTGAAGGCCAACTAGAAGTTGAAGAGTGGTTTATTAAAGCTGCCCGAAAACTTAAATATTCTCATGAGTTAATTAACCATATTTGGGAAATACTTAAAGCTTTTGCTTCCTTCGGGTTCTGCAAAGCCCATGCTGGTGCTTTTGCTCTACCTACATATCAATCAGCTTGGTTAAAAACTCATCACACTGCAGCATTCTTAGCTGGAGTATTAACCCATGATCCTGGAATGTATCCCAAAAGATTAATAGCAAATGATGCAAAAAACTTTGGCATAGCTTTACTTGGACTTGATGTTAATAAATCAGATCAGTGCTACCGAGTGGAAAAAAGTGGAGATAGATATGGCATCAGATTATCTTTGTTAGATGTGAGATCAATTAGTAATGCTGAAATCACAAGAATTGTAGAAAACAGACCCTTTGCGTCTTTAGCTGATTTTTGGCAAAGAGCACAAGTTTCTAAAAATGTCACCGAAAACATTATTTTAGCTGGCGGGTTTGATTCAATACTGCCCAGTCAACTAAATAGAAGAGATTTATTACTACAACTATCAGACCTAGAACACAATTTAGGAGTAATTAGTAATCAGTTAATTTTAGATGTTGCTACTACACCTGAAAATGTTTCTTCAGGTTTACCTGATTTTACAAAGAGTGAAAACATTATTAATGAGTTACAAGTATTAGGACTTGATGCCAGTAGTCATTTAGTTAATTCCTATATCCCGTTTTTTAAAGATTTAGGAGTAACTCCTGCTAAATCATTAGTTTCTTTAACTGGGGGCAGAGAAGTATTAGTAGCAGGAGTAAAAGTAACTACTCAAACTCCACCGGTTCGAAGTGGCAAAAGAGTTATTTTTTTAACCATTGATGATCCCACTGGACCAAGTGATGCCGCTTTCTTTGAAGATGTGCAAAGTCATTACGCCTCAACTGTTTATGACTCAGTTCTACTTTTAGTAAGAGGGATTTTAAGAAGAACTGGACCTAGGGGAGTTTCAGTAAGAGCAACAGGTTGCTGGGATTTAGGTGAAATGTTTACCCTTTATCAGCAAAAAGGAATCAGTGAAGTTAGAAAAGTAATTGAGTTAAGCCCAGGACAAAAATCAAACCCTTACCGGGCAAAAGCAGGCGGCATGTCTGTGGGAAGAAGAACTTTGTTAACTAGTAAAAGCGAGATGATTGAACTATGACTCATCGCCAAATTCTAAAACTTCCCCATATAGAACTAACAGGTGATGATTCAGAAACAAACATTTTGCATGTGGATATGGATGCCTTCTTTGCTTCTGTGGAATTAAAAGATCGACCTGAATTAAGAGGTACTCCAGTAATTGTTGGTCACAGCGGAGGACGAGGAGTGGTTACTTCTGCCACTTATGAAGCCCGCAAATTTGGGATTCATGCCGCTATGTCAATGAGTGAAGCTTTAAGAAAATGTCCTGGGGCAACAGTGATTGAACCAAGTCATGAAAAATATGAAGAAGTCTCAAATCGTTTGCAAGATATTTATTACTCGATGACACCTTTAGTTGAACCATTAAGTGTTGATGAAGCTTTCTTAGATGTAACAGGTTCAAGAAAACTTTTAGGTACCCCTACTGAAATTGGGCATAAGTTAAGAGAAAAAGTTTTCCAAGCAGAAAACATCACTTGCTCAGTGGGGATTGCGCCCACAAAATTTATAGCCAAACTTGCTTCCACTAGAGCTAAACCTGATGGACTGATGGTGGTTTCACCTGAAGAGGTAATTGCTTTTTTGCATCCCTTACCAGTTGGTGCACTGTGGGGAGTGGGAGGAAAAACTGAAGAAGTATTAGCACGCTTAGGTTTATTTAAAGTTTCAGATATTGCAAATTTGCCTCTTAATACTTTAAGAAGAGCATTAGGTGATGGGCTGGCAGAACATTTACATGAATTGTCTTGGGGTCGAGATGAAAGATCAGTTGAACCCTATGAGCCAGAAAAAAGTATTGGCAACGAAGAAACATTCTCAAAAGATTTAGATGAAGCAGCAGATATTTTAAGAGAAATTTTAAGACTAAGTGAAAAAGTTGCCACCAGATTAAGAGCAGCCGAACTTATGGGTCGAACCATTGTGTTAAAAGTTAGATTTGCCAACTTTTCCACCATCACCAGATCCAAAACCATCACCGATCCAATTGATGGGACCAAAGACATTTATGCCATCACTAAAACTCTCTTTGAAAACCTAAAACTTGATCGAGTCAGGGTCAGATTGGTCGGAGTAAGAGTAGAGAAGCTCGAAGAAGCAGAAAATGCCTCCAGACAGCTGCTGTTGGGGGAAAGTGAGAAGGGCTGGCGCGAAATCGATAAGGCCAGTGACAAGGCCAGTGCCCGATTTGGCGATGATGCCGTTAAGCCAGCACGACTCATCGATTAAGACCCACACTCCAATGTGCCTGCGCAGAGTAAAAGTCGTATTCTGGAAAGTAGGAAATACTCCTTACACAACACAGGGCGGGGCATAACCAAACGTGGCACTTTCAGACCGTGAACAAAAGTTGTTAGAACAAATGGAAAAAGCCCTTTATGCCGAAGACCCAAAATTTGCTTCCACCCTTCGCCGTTCCGGTTTTACTATCGCTCCCGGTGAGCGCCGCAACGTTATTTTTGGGCTTGTGGCCCTTGTTTCTGGATTAGTTTTAGTTTTCGGTTCAGTGGTTTCCAAAACTGTGATCGTGGGAATACCAGGATTCTTATTAGTGTTAACAGGATTTGTATTTATTGCTCGTGGTCTGCAAGAGCCCGTTGGTGCAGCTACCCCAACTCCTACCAAGGTTCGAAATAGAACCAAGAATTCTAAATTGATGTCAAGATTTGAAGAACGCTGGCAACAACGCCGCGATGGTGGAATCTAGTTTTTCTTTTTCTTTACTACTGAAATAATTGCAAAAATAATACCCAAAACAAAAGTTAAATAACTAAATGGAATCAAGAAAAAAGGTTCCTGTAAAGTTCCATTTGCATCAACTTCTGATCCAATTAAATTAGAAGCCAACATAAATATAATAGTTAAAGAAATAAATATATAAGCCAGTTTTCTTGATAATTGTTTCAACGTATTATTTTCTAGACTTTACTTTCTTCTTTGTTCTAGGTGCTTTTTCAACTACAAACCAGGTTTTCCAAATAGCCAAAACTGTTGCGTAAGCAGGCAAACTTAGCAATAACCCTTTAGTTAATAGGGAAGGTTCTTGTAATGGTTCGGTGTAATTAATAGACATCACAGTAATTGCTAGTAAGTAAACAATCGAAATCGTGATTGAAAATGGTCTCAAAACTGTAACTCTTACCGGGTGTGGAAATTTGATATTTGTTAATTGCAATGCACAAAGAATCAAAGAAATGATAACTACCCAAGTTGGTGGAGTTTTTAGAAGCAGGAAACTGATAACTACCAAATTCCACATGCAAGGAAAACCAACAAACCAGGAGTCATCTGTTTTATGATCGGTTCTAGCCCACCAAATAGCACAAGTTAAAAGAATTGCTCCAGCTACAAAAGTTTCATATTGAGCAGGCAACATGTTCATATTTAATAAAAACATCACAGGAATAATTACGTAAGTAAAATAATCAACGATTTCATCTAAAACCACACCACTTAGCCACGGGGCATGAATAACTACATCAAGTTTTCTAGCTATTGGTCCATCAATGCCATCAAGTATTTGACAAACGATTAACCAAATTAAAGAATCTCGAACTCTGCCATCAATGATTGCTTGTAGGGCCAACATTCCAAAGACTGCGCCACTGGCAGTAAATACGTGAAGCGCATATCCAGCATTTCGCTTAGCTTTTTTACGAGTTGTGGCCATCGCTTCATCCTAGGTGCCAGAAGAACACCCTCCGGTGGGGAATCACGCATAGAGCCTTGGGGAGATGGGGGAGTGAATATGAGTTATTTGGGGGCTGGGGGTTGAATTTGGAGGGAAAGGGAGTATTGTGGGCGTGACACCTGCAAGGGGTGTTTTGGCGACTCGGCCAGAGGCTGATCGAGCGCTAGGGGATCTAGAAACAAAGGGGAGGCCTCATGTTTTTGGGCACTCATGCCCCACGGCTAGACGACAAAGGTCGATTAGTGCTGCCCGCAAAATTTCGGGATGGTTTCTCAAACGACGTGGTCTTAACTAAAGGTCAAGATCTCTCAGTTGTGATGTGGCCAGCTAGTGAATTTCAAATTTATGCTCAACGTTTACGTGAAGCATCTCGTAATGATGCGCGCGTTAGAAGTTATTTAAGAGTTTTCTTTTCATCTGCTTTTGATGACCAAATAGATAAACAAGGTCGCATTACTTTGCCAACACCATTAAGAGAATATGCCCGACTTGAACGTGACGTAATCGTGGTTGGTGCTGATACCACTGTTGAAATTTGGGATCCAAAAGCTTGGGAAACATATTTGGCTGAAGCTGAACCAAAGTTTGCCTCAACTGCTGAAGAGGTGGTGCCAGGGATTTTTTAGAAGCTAAAAGAGTTAAACGAAAACATTTTTTCGTTTCGCTTGAGGCCTCTCTCTGCAAATTATTGTCCGCCGACTTTCTTCCCCGAAGCCGGAAGCAATGTTTGCAGAGGGGGACCTCGGTGAAACGCAAAGCCGAAATGTTAAGGGGAAGGGGAAACAGTAAATGGCTGAAAAGTCTTTGCAAGAACAACACATACCTGTGATGCGCGATCGTGTTATCGAAATGTTTGCCCCTGCACTAAATGTTGCAAACCCTCTCTTAATTGATGGCACTCTTGGTTTAGCTGGTCACACAGAATCATTATTAAAAGAATTCCCCAATTTAAAAATTATTGGTATTGATAGAGATCCAATTGCAATCGAAAGAGCCAAACAAAGACTAGGCGAACTTGCCAGTCGCGTTGAATTTGTTAATGAAACATACGACCAAATTGAAAAAGTGTTAGCTGGCAGAAAAGTTAATGCAGTTTTATTGGATTTAGGGGTTTCTTCGATTCAATTAGATGAAACTAATCGTGGCTTTTCTTACTCTCATGATGCGCCACTTGATATGAGAATGAATGCCAATGATTCATTAACAGCTGCAGATATTTTAAATTCATATGATGTGAAAGATTTGACTTATATTTTAGGTACCTATGGTGAAGAAAAGTTTGCTAAACGAATTGCTCAAGAATTGGTTAAAAGAAGAAGCAATAAAGCCTGGACTACCACTTTTGAATTAGTAGAACTTATAAAAGATGTAATTCCTGCACCAGCTCGAAGAACTGGCGGAAACCCAGCTAAAAGAACTTTCCAAGCATTAAGAATTGCTGTCAATAACGAATTACAAATTTTAGAAAAAGCTATCCCGCAAGCTATGGCAGCTTTAATGGTTGGTGGAAGAATTCTGGTTTTGTCTTACCATTCCCTAGAAGATCGAATTGTTAAGAACGCCTTCAAGGAACAATCTTCAGTTATCGATGCACTTCCTGGTTTACCAATACTGCTATCTAAGAAAAAAGCCCCATTTGAATTAGTTAACAGAAAAGCCGAACAAGCATGTGATGCCGAAATTGTGTCTAACCCCCGATCCACTTCAGTTCGATTAAGAGTTGCGCAAAGAGTGGAGGTGGCAGCATGAGTGTTGCTCCAATATCACTTAGTAACCCTCAGGTAACACCGAAACAAATTGCTGCTGTTGGATTCGGATTAATTGTTTCAGGAATTGTACTTTTAGGAATGTTGGGCGGATTATTCGTCAACACTTTGTTGTCGCAAGGACAATATGAGATTCAAGAATTACAGAACAAATCAATTGTCTTAGCTGATGAGCACGAAATGTTGGCACAAAATGTGTCACGCATGGAATCACCAGAAATTCTTAAAATGCGTGCGATTGAAATTGGCATGATTCCAAATCCGGGTTCTGCATTCATTGATTTAAGAGATGGTCGACTAATTGGTGCAGGGGTCGACCCGGTCCTTAATCAACCAGATCCAAATGTTGTTACCCAAATGAGCACACCATGAATCCAAACGAAGTAATCAAACTTAAAACTAGTCCGCGCAGAATGCGCGGAGCTTTAGCTTTCTGTTTAATTGTTTTATCAATTTTTGGGTTAAGACTTTTCCAATTACAAGCACTAGATGCACCAAGATTGGCTGCAGCTGCTGCTGAAAAAAGAACGAGAACATTAATTCTGCCAGCACAACGTGGTGAAATAACTGATCGAAATGGCGCTCCACTAGCAATTACTGTGGATGCCAGAGACATCACAGTTGATCAAACAATGGTTACTGATCCCGTTGCCACCGCAAATGCTATCTCTCAAGTAACCGGTGCAGATATTACTACTTTAATTCCTGAATTAACTGGGGAGAGAAGATTCAATTATGTTTTGAAAAAAATCACTCCAGAACAATGGAACAAATTAAAGCAATTAAAACTACCAGGAATTTTTAGTGAGAAAACAACAAAAAGAATTTATCCATCTAACACCCTTGCTGCTAGCACAATTGGTTTTGTAGGTGGGGAGGGCAAAGGTTTAGCTGGTTTGGAATATGGATTTGAAAGTGAATTAGCTGGTTCTCAAGGTGAAGTCACAGTTGAAATAAGTGCAGGAGGTAGACCACTTCCTTCAGGTATTGCTTCAGAGAAAAAATCTGTTCCAGGAATGGGAATACGTTTAACAATAGATAGAGATTTGCAATTTGTTGCCGAACAATCTTTGGCTGCCAGAGTGCAGTTTGCACAAGCAGATAGCGGCACACTTGTAGCAATTTCACCTAAAACCGGAAAGATTTTAGCGCTAGCAACTTATCCAACTTTTGATGCCAATTATCCCAGTGAAGCTCAACCAGGGGTAACGGTGAATCACGCATTAGTTGATGCATATGAACCAGGTTCAACAGCAAAAGTAATGACGATGGCAGGATTGTTAAACGAAGGTGTAGCAAGCCCTACAACTCCTTTTACTATCCCTCCGGTGTTGAAACGAAATGGTAAAACTTTCAACGACAGTGAGCCGCATCCAACTTTGAAATTAACAATGACTGGTGTGCTTGCAAAATCGAGCAACATTGGAACAATTCAAGCAGCCGAATTAATAGGGGCAGAAAAATTTAATGATTACTTAACCAAATTTGGGGTGGGACAAGAAACAGGAATGCAATTTCCAGGTGAATCAAAGGGACGATTACCTAAGTTAGAAAAATGGTCTGGCACAAGTTTTCCTACGTTTGCTTTTGGTCAGGGCTATATGGTTTCCGCAGTTCAAATTGCCAGTATGTATGCAACTATTGCAAATGATGGGGTGAGAATGAATCCATCTCTTATTGAAGGCTACGTAATGCCTAATGGTGAATACCAAACTTCTGCACCTACTACCAGAACTGAAGTTATGTCTGTTGCTGCGGCAAAAACTTTAAGGGAAATGATGGAAACAGTTGTTTCAGATGAAGGTACTGCTCCATTGGCAGAAATTCCTGGTTATCGAGTTGCCGGAAAAACTGGTACAGCTGAAGTTGTGGATCCGATTTGTAAATGTTATTCCAATGACGTGATTGCCTCATTTATTGGAATGGCGCCAGCAGAAAATCCAGAAATTGTTGTGGCAGTGGCAATTCATAAACCACGAAATGGTCGTTGGGGAGGATCGTTGGCAGGTCCTGTTTTCAAGGAAGTTGCACAATATTCCCTAAAGCAACTAAATATTCCTCCTTCTAATGGAAAGCCCACGGGCTATCCTGTGGAGTGGTGATTTAAATGAAGTTTGCCCGCCCCAGAGTCAAGCCTGTGTCGTTAGGTGAACTTGCCCAAAAATTTAAAATTGAAACAAAAAATTCTGACTTAAAAATAACTGGAATAACTCTCAATACAAAAAGTGTTGAACCAGGAGATCTATTTGTTGCTTTACCTGGAGAAAATAGTCATGGTGCAAATTTTGTTGCAGAAGCAAAATCAAATGGCGCAGTAGCTGTTTTAACAGACAAACAAGGATTAAAAGCACTTGGTGAAACAGATTTCCCAGTCATCAGTATTGAAAACCCTCGTCACCAGCTAGGTGAAATATCTTCCTTTGTTTTTGGTAATCCTTCTGAATCCTTGAAGATTTTTGGTATCACTGGCACTAACGGAAAAACCACCTCTGCTTGGTTAATGCGTTCTGGTTTAGAAAAATGTGGCATTCCTACTTCGCTATTAGGAACAGCAGGAATAACTATTGCGGGTACTAACTTACCTAGCACTAGAACTACTCCTGAAGCACCAGAATTACAAGCGTTGTTTGCTTTAGCTTTAGAAAAAGGTTCAAAAGCAATTTCAATGGAAGTTTCTTCCCATGCACTTGTTTTAGAAAGAATCAATGGCACAAAATTTGTTTGTACTGGGTTTACAAATTTGAGTCAAGACCATCTTGATTTTCATAAGAATATGGATAGTTACTTTGAATCTAAAGCAAAACTCTTCACTAAAGAATTCTCTAACAAAGCTGTAATAACAGAAGTAGATATTTGGGGTAAGAAACTAATAGATAACGTGGAAATTCCTGCGGTAACACTGGGCGGTGGTGTCCAAAACGACTGGCGAGTCAATGACATCACCGCAGCTCTAGGACATGTTTATTTCGAATTAATTGATCCTAGGAAAAAATCTCACAAAGTTACTTTAGGTTTTGCAGGTGCATTCAATGCCTATAATGCAGCTTTAGTAATTGCTATGGCAGATCAAATTGGTATTGATACAAGAGATTTTATTAATGGAATCAAAGACACCCAAATACCTGGCAGAATGCAACCAATAGTTATTCCTGGTGCCGCACTAGGAATTGTTGATTACGCTCACACTCCAGCAGCAATAAACAATGTTTTGGTTGCACTCAAGAATCAAACTCAAGGCCAGTTAATTGTGGTACTTGGGGCGGGAGGAAATAGGGATGCTGAGAAGCGACCTTTCATGGGATCAGCCGGTGAAAAGTTTGCAGATAAATTAATTATCACTGACGACAATCCTAGAGATGAAAATCCAGCAGAAATAAGAAACTCTATTTTAACTGGAATTAGCGATAAAGCTAAAACTTTAGATATTGCCAACAGAGCAGAAGCGATCAAAGAAGCTGTAAAACTTTCTTCCCCATATGACACAATCGCCGTTCTGGGCAAAGGTCACGAAACTTCCCAAGAAATAGCAGGACAGATTAATGATTTTGATGACGCCAAACATTTATTAGAAGCATTACAAGAAAAGTTTGGTAAATAAACATGATTTCAATGAGCCTTAAAGAAATATCTACAGCAATAGCAGCCGAAGTAAAATTTGCAGATCTAGAGTCAAGAGTAACTGGAAAAGTTGTTATTGATTCGAGGAAAGTTTCACCAGGTGACTTATTCGTTGCCATAAAGGGTGAAAATGTCGATGGCCATGATTTTGCTGCGCAAGCTATTAAGCAAGGAGCGATTGCGGTAATTTCGGATAAAGAAATACCTGGTGTAGCGAGTTTGATTGTCACTCAAGGAAATAGTAATTCTAAGGAAGTTGATCAGCCCACTGTTATTGCTCTGGGAAAACTTGCCAAATATCTTTTACAAAGATTACCTAATCTGTGGAAAGTAGCAGTAACAGGGTCTTCTGGGAAAACTACAACAAAAGACTTGCTAGCCGAATTAGGAAAACTTGTTGGACCAACAGTTGCTCCCATTGGTAGTTACAATAATGAAATTGGTTTACCCCAAACTGTTCTAGAATGTGACGAAAATACCAAGGTCTTAATTCTAGAAATGGGCGCAAGGCAAGTTGGAAATATCAAACACTTATGTGAGATAGCAAAACCAGATACTTCTATAATCTTAAATATTGGAACTGCTCATGCTGAAATTTTTACTTCACCGGAAAAAATATTTCAGGCAAAAAGTGAGATTATTGACTGTCTAACATCTACTGATGTTGCAATCCTAAATCATGAAGATTCACGGTTTGCGCAACATAAAACTAAAGCAAAAGTAATTAGTTTTGGGTTAACAGGATCAAAAGTCAGTGCCAGTAATGTGATCTTAAATGAAAATGCTCAAGCTCAATATGAAATGGAATATGAAGGTAAAACCAGTTTGGTAAATTTGAAGTTAATTGGGGCTCACCAAGTTTCAAACTCATTAGCAGCAGCTGCAGCATTCCTACAAAAAGGTATTGCCATTGAGGATATTTCAAAAGTGCTCTCAAATGCGACCCCGAAGAGTAAATGGCGTTTACAAATCGAAAAGAGCAAAAATAACGTCACGGTAATTAACGATGTTTACAATGCAAATCCTGAATCTACTAAATCAGCGATTAAAACTCTGAAACAAATAGGGGAAGACAAGAATACTTTTGCTATTTTAGGTGAAATGCGGGAACTGGGAAATCTTTCTAAACAATTGCATGAAGAAGTTGCAGCACTAATTCAAAAACTAGAAATCAAAAATACCCTTATTATCGGAAATGGCGCAAAACCAATTTATGATTATCTTTTAACCCATGAATATTCAGGAAAATTACTGTTCGTTGAAAGCGTCGACAGTGCCTTGGTTAAAGCCAAAGAAATCATCCAAACAAACGATGTTGTGTTAGTAAAGGCATCTAGATCTGTCGGACTCGAGCGAGTCGCAAATGCAATAGTTCAAGATTTCAGCGACAATTTAACTAACAATAGTAATCAGGAGGTCGGCTTGTGAGGCTGATCATCATTGCTGGTGTTTTTTCCATGATGTTTTCACTTTTTGCCACACCACTATTAATTAAATTCTTACGACGAAGAGGTCGTTCTCAAGCAATAAGAATTTCTGATGGCAACATTAATTACCCAGAACATCAAGCAAAAGTGGGAACACCATCAATGGGTGGACTAGCAATTCTTGGTGGAACATTGTTTGGATATGGCATGGCGCATTTCATCTTATGGAGACCGCCAACACTTTCAGCAATTATGGCACTGGCATTAATGTTTGGTTTAGCAGCAGTTGGCTTTGCTGATGATTACTTAAAAGTTTATAAACAAAACAGTCGCGGCATCCGAGCTAGAACAAAGTTACTTGGTCAAGCTTTTGTTGCTTTTGCGTTTGGTTATGCATCCCTTAATTATCCTGACGAATTAGGTAGAACTCCAGGATCAACTGCTTTGTCATTTGTGAGAGACACCAACATTGTTTTACCAGCAATACTTTTTGTGTTATTGGTCTGGTTTTTAGTGACAGCGGCAACAAATGCTGTTAACTTAACTGACGGTTTAGACGGGTTGGCTGCGGGAGCAGCAGTATTGACACTTGGTTCATACATTCTTATTGGAGTTTTTCAATTCAACCAAAATTGTTCTTTTGACCGAAATGCAACTTGTTATGACGTAAGAGACCCACTTGATTTAGCTGTGTTTGCAGCAGCCGTTGCTGGAGCATGCATTGGTTTTCTGTGGTGGAACACATCTCCTGCCCAAATTTTTATGGGTGACACTGGTTCATTAGCAATCGGCGGGGCAATTGCAGGTTTAGCAATTATGACTAGAACTCAATTACTAATGGCGTTCTTAGCAGGTTTGTTTGTGTTGGTAACAGTTTCAGTAATTCTCCAAGTTAGTTCTTACAAGCTCACCGGTCGAAGAGTTTTTAAGATGGCGCCGCTGCATCACCATTTTGAAATGTTGGGATGGCCAGAAATACAAATCGTGGTTCGATTTTGGGTTATTCATGGTGCTTTAGTTGCCGGAGGATTGGCCTTGTTTTACGCAAGTTGGGTAAGGGCATGATCGATTGGTCACGACACCATAGACAAAGTGACTGGACCAAAGTAAATGCTTGTGTGGTTGGTTTAGGAGTTGCAGGTTTTGCCGCTGCAGATGCCTTAATTGAAGTGGGCGCTCAGGTAACTGTTATTGATAACGGTAACGGTGAAAAGCAAAAAGAACATGGCACAGTTTTAGAAATACTGGGTGCCAAAATTTACTTAGATTACAAGGGTGAAATCCCTAACAACACAAACTTATTAGTACTATCCCCAGGAGTAAGACCAAGTGCAGAAATAATAAATGAAGCCCAACAAAAAAATATAGAAATTTGGGGAGAATTTGAACTTGCCTGGAGATTGAGAACTCTTGATTTCCCTGCTCCATGGTTATGCATTACCGGCACAAACGGCAAAACCACAACATCGATGATGTTGTCTTCAATTTTGACTGCAGCCGGATTAAGAGCCCCTGCTGTAGGAAACATCGGTGACTCACTTGTCAGTGCGGTGATGGACCCAATTCCGGCAGATGTATTAGCAATTGAAGTAGGAGCACCCCAATTACCTTTTGTTAAATCAATGTCACCACATTCTGCAGTGGTGTTAAACATGGCACCGGATCACATTGATTTTTTTAATGGATATGAAAATTATGCTAAGACTAAAGCTAAAGTTTATTCCCAAGTTCAAAAGTCTGCTATCTATAACGTGCAAGATGTTGTCACGGAAAAAATGGTGGAAGATGCAGATGTGGTCGAGGGAGCCAGAGCAATTGGTTTTACTTTAGGTTTACCTGGATTGTCAATGATTGGTGTGGTGGAAGATTTCATTGTTGATCGTGCTTTTCTTGAAGAAAGACAAACACATGCTCAGGAACTTTGTGCAGTCGATGACATACAACCAAACGCTCCACACAACATTGCTAATGCATTGGCAGCAGCAGCACTAGCTCGTTCCTACGGGGTGGAAGCAGCTCATGTTCGAGATGGTTTGCGAAGTTTTGTCCCCGCACCGCATCGAATTGCCACGGTGGGCCAATTTAACGGTGTTACCTACATTGATGATTCCAAAGCCACAAATTGTCATGCTGCGCAAATGTCTTTAAAAGCTTATGAAAACGTGATTTGGATTGCTGGTGGACAAGCCAAAGGCCAAGATTTTGCGGAACTTATTAAACAAAATAGTAAAAACATGAAAGCTGCAGTGTTACTCGGTGAAGATAAAGAATTAATTGCTAAAACGTTAAAAATGATTGCACCAAATATTCCGGTAAAAATAATTGAAAGAACAGATGATGCAGCGATGCTAGATGTGGTAATTGCTGCTAGCGAGTTTGCACAAAGTGGAGATACAGTTTTATTGGCACCGGGTTGTGCTTCTTGGGACATGTTTAAGGACTACCGGGCACGCGGTAACGCATTTGCTGAAGCCGTTATTAAAACACAAGGAAGTAAATAATGGTTACGCAAAGTGGTGTTAGAAATCCGATTCCAGTACGAGAACCAGATCTTTCAGGTAAACTTTATTACGCTTTAGTGATTGCCACTTTTGGTTTACTTTTTATAGGTATGGTTATGATTTTGTCAGCATCAACAACTGTTTCATATAAACAATTCAATAATCAGTACATAATTTTCTTAAGACAGTTAATGTTCGCCGCAATCGGTGTAGTTTTGATGATGGCAATTTCACGATTACCAAAGGTTTTCTTTTTGAAGTGGTCCGTAGTGGCTTTGGTGATTTCAATTGTGTTGCTGATTTTGGTACTAATTCCAAGTATTGGTATTTCGGTAGCAGGGCAAAGAAACTGGATTAGTTTGTGGGGGCCTTTTAGATTACAACCCAGTGAAGTTGCGAAATTGACTTTAATTGTGTGGGGATCAGCAGTACTAAGTAAACAGATTCGATCCAAAACAACGACATGGCAAAATTTATTAATTCCAGTATTCCCAGTGGGATTAATTATTACTGTATTAGTTATTTTTGAAGGAGATCTTGGCACAACTTTAATTATTGGCCCAATTTTATTATCCTTATTTTATGCAGTCGGTGCACCAATGAAATTATTCACTTGGTCAGCTATGGCTGGGTTATTGGCAATCTTGTATCTGTCGATTCAAGAAACCTATAGAATCCAAAGATTTTTGTCATGGATTAGTCCCACAGTTGAGAATCAAGATGCAGGTTGGCAGGTGACTCATGGAAAATATGCATTAGCTTCTGGTGGTTGGACTGGCATTGGCTTAGGAGCAAGTAGAGAAAAGTGGGGCTGGTTGCCGGCTGCTCACACTGATTTTATTTTTGCGGTAGTTGGTGAAGAAATCGGTTTAGTGGGCACAATTATTGTTTTGATTTTTATTGGCACCATCGCTTATGTGGCGCTAACTTTAGCCAGAGAAACAAACGATCGTTTTACTAAATTGATTGCAACATCAGTCATGGCTTGGATTGTGGTGCAATCAATAATTAATATTGGCGCAGTTTTGGGATTGCTTCCAGTAACAGGTGTGCCCTTACCGCTGGTTTCTTATGGTGGTTCTTCTCTGATATTTACCTTGGCTGCAATTGGGGTATTAATGGCAGTTTTAAGAGCTGAACCGACTGTGAAAGCTGACTTGAAAAAGAAAAAATCATCAAGAGTGAACAAATGACAGTCATTGCCCTTGCCGCAGGTGGAACGGCAGGTCACATTGAACCAGCAATAGCTTGTGCTAAAGCCATTAAGAACTTAAATAATTTGGTAGAAGTCTTTATTGTGGGAACAGATAAAGGTTTGGAAAGAAATCTTGTTCCACAAAGGGGTTTAGAACTTTCTTTAATTCCAGCTACTCCCTTGCCCAGGAATTTTAGTCTTACCATGATCACATTGCCTTTCAGAATGTTAGCTGCTCAAAGAATTGCTCAAAAATTACTAGTAGATAGAAAAGTTGATTGTGTGATTGGCTTTGGGGCCTATGTTTCCTTACCTGTGTATCTTGCTGCCCGAAAACTTAAAATCCCAATTGTTATTCATGAAGGGAACAAAAAAGCCGGCTTGGCTAATCGCATCGGCAGTAGATTTGCCGCCCAGGTTTTTCAAATGTTTCCAGATTCAATTAAGGGTGCCCAAACTGTAGGCATGCCACTTCGTGCAGAGATTTCAAATTTAGATAAAATATTGATGCGAACAACAGCTAGACAGAATTTCAATTTAGATGAAAATAAACAAACTTTATTGGTTTTTGGTGGATCTCAAGGTGCATCCTCAATAAATAGAGTTTTAGTTGATTGTCTTCCAGAATTTGAGAAACTTAACATACAAGTACTGCACGCCATTGGAAATAAAAACACAATGGATCAGAGCACGAAACGATTTGGTTTTTATCATGCATTTTCCTACATTGATAAAATGGAATTGGCTTACGCTGCCGCAGATTTGGTAATTTCCAGAGCAGGTGCCATGACTATTGCTGAACAAACCGTTTTAGCTATGCCAGCAATTTATGTTCCCTTTGCGGCAGGCAATGGGGAACAAACCAAAAATGTGGCACAACTTGTTAAAGATGGGGGAGGAATACTTATCCCTGATGCCGAATTGACAGCAGCATTGTTGGTGCAACGAGTAAGCGAACTGATACAAAACCCCAGCAAATTGCAAGAATTGTCACAGGCCGCCAGTGGTCATGGGTTGCGCGATGCTGACAAGAAAGTTGCTCAAAGCGCGTTAACCTTAGCAAATGCACATAAATAGAGTCAGTAAATGACATTGAACAAAGAGATTTCCGATTTAGGAAAAGTTCACATTTTAGGTTTAGGTGGTGCAGGCATGTCTGGCATTGCCAGACTGCTGTGTGCACAGGGAGTGGAAGTTAGTGGCACGGATGCAAAAGAATCAAGAAGACTTGAAGCTTTAAGAAAAATTGGGGTGAAAGTATTTGTGGGACATTCTCCACAAAACTTGAGCGATTGCCAAACAGTTATTCATTCCACAGCTATAAAAGAAAATAACCCTGAATTAAAAGCAGCCAGAGAAAAGAATTTAAAAGTATTAAGAAGAGCAGATGCTCTAGGAGTGCTCACCAGACAATTTGAAACTATTGCTGTCTCAGGCACTCACGGCAAAACCACCACTACCTCAATGGTCACCGTTGCCTTACAAGCTTGCGGTGAGGATCCTTCCTTTGCAATTGGTAGTGAGCTTTCCGAAACTGGTTCAAATGCGCACCTAGGTGAAGGAAACACTTTTGTGGTCGAAGCTGATGAATCAGATGGATCATTTCTATTTCTATCACCAAAAGTTGCGGTGGTCACAAATGTTGAAGCAGATCACCTAGATCATTGGAAAACTTTTGAAAACATAGAAAATGCATTTGTGGAGTTTTGTGAATTAACTAAAACTAGAGACGGTTTTACAGTTATCTGCTTGGATGACCAAGGCGGTAAAAATTTGGTAGAGAAAGTAAAAATAAAAGGTGTAAAAGTTATCACTTATGGAACAAACCAGTTAAGTGATTTACAAATTACAAACTTAAAACTGGGTCTTCCTGGACCAAGTTTTGAAGTCGTATATCTTGGCCAGAACCTAGGCAAGATTCAATTGAAAGTTTTGGGTTTACATAATGCTCTCAACGCTGCTGCAGCTCTTTGCGTTGGGTTAGGTTTAGGAAAAGATTTTGCAAGTTTGAGAAATGGTATTTCCAAATTCACCGGTACAAAAAGAAGATTTGAATATAAAGGAAGTGCAGATGGGATCAGAGTTTATGACGATTACGCCCATCACCCAACAGAAATTGAGGCAACACTAAAAGCTGCCCGAGAAGTTGTTCAAGGGGGAAGTGTTGTGGTCGCTTTTCAGGCGCACCATTATTACCGCACTGCGCTATTTAATAAAGAATTCGGTGCAGCTCTTGGATTAGCAGATCAAGTAGTGGTGTTAGAAGTTTTTGCACCTGGGGAAGAGGCAATCCCTGGAGCAAGTGGTCAAACAATGGCATCACTTGTGCCGCTGCCACCAGATCAAGTTATTTTCGAACCTTCCTGGTCAAAAGTTGCTCAACAACTAGTTAACAGAGCAAAACCAAATGACATCATTATGACTTTAGGAGCTGGAGATATTGGACTACTAGCACCAGAGGTTCTTACTCTTTTAGAAGCCCGACAGAAATCGTGATTAGAAAGAAAACTCGTCGAAGAATTCTTTTTGTCCTAATTTTAATATCAGCACTGGCTTCAACATTTTTTTATATTGGTTGGTACTCAAATTTATTAATTGTGAAAACTATTGAAGTCAGGGGAGCCAAAGAAGTACCAGTTCAAGTAATCACTAAAACAGCCAATGTGAATTTGAATACCCAATTGTTTCGTGTGCCGATAACCAGTGTGGCTGAAAGACTCAGCACGATCTCTCAAATAGGCAGAGCCGATGTGAGAAGAGGATGGCCTTCTACGTTGGTTATTGAAATTAGTGAAAGATCCCCAGTTGCGCTAACCGATATGGCGGCAGGCAGATTCTTAGTTGATCAATCCGGTTTCCCATATCTACCAGCACCAGTTGCTGCCAATTTTCCGTTAATAAGTGGACCAGATGATAAATCTCGGGCCGCCAGCATTTTAGTTTGGCAAAGTTTTCCTGACTGGTTAAAAGCCGAAATCACAATCACTAATGCAGAAAACCCAAACTCGATTTGGTTAATGATGACTAGTGGCAGAAAAGTTTTATGGGGCAGTGTTGATAAATCTCAAGATAAGAGTGCTGTGTTAAAAGTTTTAAGAAGAATGGCAGGTTCAACATACGATGTTTCCATACCTGAATTTCCGGTAGTCAAACCTTAATCAAAAAGGAATATCTTCATCGTTTTCGCTAACTTCAGCTAACGATGCAGAAAGACCTAAAGCTTTAGCAACCCGATCATCGTTACTTAGTAACGGGATCGAAGAATTCTCAATAATTTCACCAGTTTTAAGATCAACTTGTAGTCCACCGATATCTGCTTTTACTTGTTCGGCATTGGCAAATTCGCACCACTGGCTTACTTTGCACCAATTACAAGGTGGATTAGCAGAAGGTGCAAAAAGTGTGTCACTAGCCCAGGTATCTACTTGCTCAGCTAATTGTGACCATGCTGCAAGTTTAACTTTTTCATCATCACAATCCCAGGTGATGATTTTACATTCATCACTGGAAATAAGTTCTAATTCAACACGTTTATTTCTATATTGACCAAGTTTTGCCAAAACATCTTTGGGTAAAGCATTTTCAACCATCAATCTTATTGCTAATGGCAATTGTGGATAAATGTTGAAATAGATATCATTTTCTAAATCTTTGATACTGGAAACCGTTTTCATTTCTCGCCACACCAAATCTTCACCATTATTATAAATAAGATCAGGTCTTGTGCTGACTGAAATATCTGCATCAGTATCAAGGGCCTCCACCGCTATTTCAGTGGCAACTTGAGAATCACTATTTATAGGACAAGTTAATTGATGCTGAGCAAGAAACGGTAACGCAACATTTGCTTCATCTTGATTCCAACTGAGCTCTGTAGCTATTACTCCTAGTGTTGTTGGCGTTGGCAGCTCAGTTTTTTCGCAAGCTTTTGATCTTTTGTGTGCTTGCTCTAACCAAGCATGAACCAGCAAACCTCTTTGTTGAGCTGAGTTTTGAGTTTCCGGTTTGGTTCTTAAGCCAAGTTCATCTTGCAAAAAATACTGTCGCGGACATCTTCGATAAGTATGAAACTTTGAAGGTGAATAAGCCTTAGGCCAAGGAGCAAAAGCAGTAATGCCTAATAACCCTGGTCGATTAGGTAAAGTTTCACACATCGTGTTAGCTCTGCAGCTTCTACAATTTGGTCCAGACTTTTGTGTGCCTCCTTTAACGCGTTCAATAATTGTGGGCAAAGATTTTGTAAACATTTGACGAGCATCTTCCACACTTG
>Ga0209444_10000095_pt1 | contig 46288 bp, 48 predicted proteins | sample LauGreFaBDMM15DN_2_FD_188215 | JGI IMG/M metagenome (GOLD analysis project Ga0209444, IMG submission 188215) | Freshwater lake microbial communities from Lake Michigan, USA - Fa13.BD.MM15.DN (SPAdes) (version 2) | ecosystem: Environmental > Aquatic > Freshwater > Lake | place: Lake Michigan... | reverse complement strand
TCAAAGACCTGATAGGGGACGATGTTGACATGGGCATTTCCCATGCGTTGGGGCGGCGGGAATTGGGCCCCATTGACCAAATAATTGGCGCCCAAATTTGCCAGCATGGCCACTTGGGTATCGAGCAAAGCCATGTCGATGTACTGACCCACGCCGGTGCGCTCAGCATGGCGAATCGCCGCCAAAATGGACACGGTGGCGTACATGCCAGTAAACAAATCAGCAACAGCAACGCCTACTTTTTGAGGACTACCACCGACAGCGTCTCGTTCACCGGTCACGCTCATCAAGCCGCCCATGGCCTGAACCGCGAAGTCATAACCGGCTCGATCGCTGTAGGGGCCGGTTTGGCCAAAACCCGTGATGCTGCAATAAACCAAGCGGGGATTGATGACTTGTAGGCTGGCATAGTCCAAGCCGTAGCGGGCCATGTCGCCGACTTTGAAATTCTCGATAAACACATGGCTGTTTAAAGCCAATGAGCGAATCAAATCTTGCCCTAAGGGCTTGGCTATATCGCAGGTCATAGAGCGTTTATTGCGGTTGGTGCCCAGGTAGTAAGCGGCTTCGGCGGTGTCATTGCCTTGGGCGTCATGCAAAAAAGGGGGACCCCAGCCGCGCGTATCGTCGCCCGTTCCGAGGCGTTCTACTTTGACCACATCAGCACCTAAATCAGCCAAAATTTGGGTAGACCAAGGGCCGGCCAGCACACGGGATAAATCTAATACACGGATGCCATCTAAAGCGTTCATCTGCAGATTATTACAAACGATGGCACAAGAGTGATAATCGCAAGGTTTTTCTGAGAGCACATGAGCACACGCATTCTTTTAATAGCCCATGCACCTTTGGCCAGCGCCCTCAGGGATTGCGCTTTGCATGTTTTTCCAGACTGCGCCCATGCGGTGATCGCTGTCGACGTTCTGCCTGACGCATCGCCAGAGGAGAGCTTACAAGCCGCTCAACTGTTGCTGGGCAACCCCATAGACCAAGACACCTTGGTGTTGACAGATGTTTTTGGTGCAACCCCTTCCAATGTGGCCAAGCGTTTGGTCAGCGGCATGCAGTCGCGTTTGATTGCTGGCGTGAACTTGCCCATGTTGCTGCGCACGGTGTGCTATAGACATGAAGCGCTGGAGGTGCTCACACAGCGCGCTTTATCTGGCGGGGCGCAAGGCGTAATGCAAGTAGCTTGTGACAACGACCCCCCCTTTTCTTCTTGAGTGAAACATGCAGAAACAAAACATCGCCATCATCAACAAATTAGGTTTGCACGCCAGAGCCTCGGCCAAACTCACCAAACTCGCGGGCTCCTTTCCCTGCCAAGTGTGGGTCAGCAAGGGCGAGCGCCGAGTCAACGGCAAAAGCATCATGGGCGTGATGATGTTGGCCGCAGGCTTTGGAACTGAAGTAGAAATGGAAACCGACGGCGAGCATGAAGCCGAGGCGATGCAAGCTTTAATGACTTTATTTGCAGACAAATTCGGCGAAGGCGAATAACTCCATGACTTTCTCCATCCACGGTTTAGCTGTTGCTCGCGGCATTGCCATCGGGCGTGCCGTGTTGGTGGCATCTAGCCGAGTGGATGTCGCGCATTACTTTATTGAGACGAGTCAAATCGAGCAAGAACTCGAGCGCATCAATCAGTCGCGTCATGCCGTGATGGTGGAAATTCAGCGCATCCAAAAAACAGTACCCAAAGATGCACCACCCGAACTTTCCGCATTACTCGAGGTGCATCTGATGCTCTTGCAAGACGAGATGCTGGCTGATGGGGTCAAGCATTGGGTGACCGACCGTTTATACAACGCGGAATGGGCATTAACTTCACAACTCGATGTGGTGGCCAGGCAGTTTGACGATATGGAGGACGCCTATTTGCGCGAGCGCAAGGGGGATCTGGAGCAAGTGGTTGAACGCTTGCTACGGCATATGAAAGGTTTGTCAACCAGTCTGCCGCAACCTGCGCAACGCAAACCAGGCACGTGGCAGCAAGAATTATTGTTGGATGGCAGCCACGATGTTCCCTTGGTATTGATTGCCCACGATTTGTCACCAGCCGACATGCTGCAATTCAAACAAAGCGTGTTTACCGGCTTTGTCACCGATGTGGGTGGCAAGACCTCGCACACAGCAATCGTGGCGCGAAGTCTGGACATACCTGCGGTGGTGGGTGCACGCAATGCCAGTCATTTGGTGCATCAAGATGATTGGGTCATCATTGACGGAGACGCGGGTGTCATTATTGTTAGCCCTTCGCCTATTATTTTGGCGGAATACGCTTTCAAACAACGCCAAGCCCAACTGGAACGCGAGCGCCTGACCCGCTTACGCCACACGCCATCGATCACCTTAGACGGCAAAAAAATTCAGTTGTTGGCCAATATCGAATTGCCAGAAGACGCGGCTGTGGCTTTGTCTGTGGGCGCAGTGGGCGTGGGATTGTTTCGCAGTGAGTTTTTGTTCATGGGGCGCGAAGGGCAATTGCCCGATGAAGAAGAGCAGTTTCTCGCCTACCGGCGGGCCATAGAAGGCATGCAGGGTCTGCCGGTCACCATTCGCACAGTGGACGTGGGTGCAGACAAGCCTCTGGACAGAACCACCAAAGATGAGGCCCATCTCAACCCCGCTTTGGGTTTGCGCGCGATTCGCTGGAGCTTGGCAGATCCCAGCATGTTTTTGAGTCAACTGCGCGCCATATTGCGTGCTGCTTTGCATGGGCCGGTCAATTTGCTCATACCCATGCTGGCGCACACGCGGGAAATCCACCAGACTTTTGCGTTGCTGACCCAAGCGCGTGAACAGTTAGATAAAAAAGGCCAAGCTTATGGATCGGTCAAAGTTGGCGCCATGATCGAGGTGCCGGCGGCCGCCCTGAATTTAAAGGTGTTTTTGAAATACTTTGATTTTCTGTCGGTGGGCACCAATGACTTGATTCAGTACACCTTGGCAATTGATCGTGCAGACGAGCAAGTGGCGCATTTGTATGACCCCTTGCATCCAGCTATTTTGCAATTGGTGGCCAACACCATTGCCCAAGGTGCCGCCGCCGGCAAAGACATCAGCTTATGTGGCGAGATGGCAGGAGACCCCAGCCTCACCCGCTTGTTACTGGGCTTGGGCTTGCGGCAGTTCTCTATGCACCCAACCCAAATTTTGCGAGTCAAGCAAGAGATTTTGCGTGCAGACGCGAGTCGTTTAGCCGCTTGGGCCCAGCGGGTCATGGCGGCCGAAGATCCCGCCGCGGAAATACTCCAAACTTAAATCACGCCCAGCACACTGGGGTCGGTGTACACCGTTTCTAGAGGGAAACGTTGACCCGCTGCATGGTCTTGGGCGCAGCGCAGCAGCAAGCGGCTGCGGTGTCTGGCTTGGGTGGCTTGCATCTCCTCAATGCTCATCCAAAGCGTTCGCACAATGCCCTCGTCTAAGGCGCGCCCTGCCTCTAGCGCCCCCAGTTCACCGGTAAAAGCAAAACGCAAGTAGCTGATGTCTTGGGCCGGTTCATCCGCGCTGGCCTGTTTGAGAAAGCGCGACAAATAAATCCCCACCAGCGCTGTGGGGGTGAAGTGAAAAGCAGTTTCTTCCAACACCTCGCGCACGCAGGCTTGTAGCGGGGATTCGCCAGGGTCTAGGTGTCCGGCTGGGTTATTGAACATCAAGCCATTGGGCGTGTGCTCTTCAACCAGCAAGTATTGACCGTCTTTTTCTATGATGCCAGCCACGGTGACGCTGGGTTTCCATCTTTCAATCATGATGCAAAATCATCTTTTTTTGGGCGCTTTGTGAATCTGCGATGATTCTCGCCCATTGAGTGGAGGAATAAACCATGTTAATTGGCGTGCCCGCTGAAACCGCAGTCGGCGAAACCCGTGTTGCCGTGACCCCTGAGACGGCCAAAAAAATCATTGCCCAAGGCCACACCGTTAAAGTGCAGTCTGGCGCGGGCTTGGCAGCCAGCGTGACAGACGCGGCCTATGAAGCTTCTGGTGCGCAAATCACCGATGCGGCCACCGCTTTGGGTGCCGAACTGGTGCTCAAGGTACGCGCCCCATCGGCTGTTGAGTTGTCGCACATGAAAACCGGCAGCGCCTTGGTGGGCATGCTCAACCCGTTTGACGCCGAAGGCTTGCAACGCATCGCAAGTGCTGGCTTGACCAGTTTTGCGCTGGAGGCTGCACCACGCACCACCCGTGCGCAAAGCATGGATGTCTTGTCTTCACAAGCAAACATCGCTGGCTACAAAGCCGTGATGATGGCGGTAGACAAATACCAGCGCTTCTTTCCCATGCTGATGACAGCGGCCGGCACGGTCAAGGCTGCGCGTGTCGTCATTTTGGGTGTGGGTGTTGCGGGCTTGCAAGCCATTGCCACGGCCAAGCGACTTGGGGCAGTGATTGAAGCTTCGGATGTACGCCCTAGCGTGAAAGAACAAGTTGAGTCGCTGGGCGCGAAATTCATCGATGTGCCCTACGAGACCGCCGAAGAAAAAGAAGCCGCTGAAGGTGTGGGCGGTTATGCGCGCCCCATGCCTCAAACTTGGCTGGACCGGCAAAAGATTGAAGTTGCCAAGCGCGTGGCGCAGGCCGATGTGGTGATTTCCACCGCTTTGATTCCTGGCCGCGCTGCACCCGTCTTGATCTCTGAAGACATGGTTAAAAGTATGAAGCCAGGTTCGGTCATTGTGGACTTGGCTGCAGGCAAGGGTGCCAACGGCGTGGGCGGTAACTGCCCGCTGAGCGTGGCTGATCAAACCGTGGTCCAACACGGCGTGACCTTGGTGGGCGAGACCAATTTACCCGCGCTGGTGGCCGCTGACGCATCTGCCCTGTATGCGCGCAATGTGCTGGACTTTTTAAAACTGGTGCTGCCCAAAGACAAGGGATTCACCGTTGACATGGAAGACGACATCGTGGCGGCGTGTTTAATGACACAGGCCGGCGACGTTAAAAGGAAATAAGCATGGACCACACCGTTACCAACATCATTATTTTTGTGCTGGCGATTTACGTTGGCTTTCACGTCGTCTGGAACGTCACCCCCGCCTTGCACACGCCACTCATGGCGGTGACCAATGCGATCTCGGCCATCATCATTGTCGGCGCCATGTTGGCGGCTGCACTGACTGTCACGCCGCTTGGCAAAACCATGGGCGTGCTGGCCGTGGCGCTGGCGGCGGTGAACGTGTTTGGTGGCTTTTTGGTCACGCGGCGCATGCTGGAGATGTTCAAGAAAAAAGTACCCAAGGCAGGAGCTGAAAAATGAGCATCAATCTCGTTGTACTGCTTTACTTGGTGGCCAGCATTTGTTTCATCCAAGCCTTAAAAGGTTTGTCCCACCCCACCACTTCGATTCGCGGCAATTTGTTTGGCATGAGTGGCATGGCGATTGCGGTCGTCACTACCGCTGCTTTGATATTTAACCAAGCCACTCAACTCGGCCAAGTAGACCCTGTTCAAGGTCTGGGCTGGGTGCTGCTTGGCTTGGTGGTCGGTGGCGGCGCCGGTGCCATCATGGCGCAGCGCGTAGAGATGACCAAAATGCCCGAACTCGTGGCCTTTATGCACAGCATGATCGGCTTGGCGGCGGTGTTCATCGCCATTGCTGCCGTGGTCGAGCCAGCGGCTTTTGGCATCGTGGCGCAGGGCTTGGGTACTGTGGATATTCCCAATGGCAACCGATTAGAGTTGTTCCTTGGGGCAGCCATTGGTGCCATCACTTTCAGCGGCTCAGTCATCGCTTTTGGCAAGCTCTCGGGCAAATACAAGTTCCGTTTGTTCCAAGGTGCACCGGTTCAGTTTGCTGGTCAGCACATTTTGAATTTACTGATGGGTTTAGCCACTGTTGGTTTTGGCGTGTATTTCATGTTCACTGGCAACTGGGACGCTTTTCTCATCATGCTGGCACTTTCTTTTGTGCTGGGCGTGCTCATCATCATCCCGATTGGTGGCGCCGACATGCCGGTGGTGGTGTCCATGCTCAACAGCTACTCGGGTTGGGCAGCAGCGGGCATTGGCTTTAGCTTGAACAACAGCATGCTGATCATTGCTGGTTCGCTGGTCGGCTCGTCTGGCGCCATCCTCTCTTACATCATGTGTAAGGCGATGAACCGCTCCTTCTTCAACGTGATTTTGGGTGGCTTTGGCGGCGAAGCCGGCACCGCTGCTGCTGGCAGCACCGAGCAGCGCCCTGTTAAAAGCGGCAGCGCCGACGATGCAGCCTTTATTTTGGGCAATGCTGAAACTGTGGTTATCGTGCCTGGCTACGGCCTGGCCGTCGCCCGCGCGCAGCACGCCGTCAAAGAGTTGGCCGAAAAACTCATCCACAAAGGTATTACCGTTAAATACGCCATCCACCCTGTGGCCGGTCGCATGCCAGGGCATATGAATGTGCTTTTGGCCGAGGCTGAAGTGCCGTATGACCAAGTCTTTGAGATGGAAGACATCAATGGTGAATTTGGTCAGGTCGATGTGGCCATCATTTTGGGCGCCAACGACGTGGTCAACCCAGCGGCCATGATCAAGGGCTCACCCATTTATGGCATGCCCATTTTGGAAGCCTACAAAGCGAAAACCGTCATCGTCAACAAACGCTCCATGGCGGCAGGTTATGCGGGCTTGGACAACGAGTTGTTCTATATGGACAAAACCATGATGGTGTTTGGCGACGCTAAAAAAGTGGTGGAAGACATGGTCAAGGCGGTTGAATAAACCCTCGTCCTTTAAAGCACAGGCGCAGCCATGAGACCCATCGCCATCATGGGCGCCATGCAAGAAGAGTTAGCGGGCCTTAGGCCCCATATCCAAGGCGCGCAAACCGTCACGGTTGGTTCCAGAGAAGTCACCTCTGGCACCTGGCACGGCCACAGCGTGGTGTTGGTCTTGTCTCGCATAGGCAAAGTCGCCGCTGCCACCACCGCTACGGCGCTGATTGAGCGCTTTGATGTCAAACAAATCGTTTTCACAGGCGTCGCTGGCGGCCTGTCGCCGCAGGTGAGCGTGGGCGACATGGTGGTTGCCACAGAATTTATTCAGCACGATATGGATGCCTCGCCCTTGTTTCCTCCTTTGGAAGTGCCCTTGTATGGCCAAGCCCACTTTCCCACCGACACAAACATGCGCCAGAGTTTGCAATGGGCGGCCGAGGGTATTTTAAAAAACCCGGCGCAGTGGATCCACTTGGATATTTTGCGAGAGTTGAATGTGCACTCACCCAAGGTGCATTCAGGCTTGGTGCTCAGTGGCGATCGTTTTGTGTCTACCTCACAGATGAGCAAAGCCTTGCAGCAGCGCCTGCCTTTGGCCTTGGCGGTGGAAATGGAGGGCGCCGCCGTGGCCCAGGTGTGCCACGATTACGGCGTGCCTTTTGCTGCGGTACGCACCATTTCAGACCGCGCCGATGATGCAGCCACCATTGATTTCACCCGCTTCATTAACGAAGTAGCCAGTCGTTACACCTGTGCCTTATTAGGCGCGTGGCTTAGCCAACCATAAGTTGTTTATTTGAGCCAGCCACGCTTGCGGAAATACCACATGGGGATCAAGGCGCTGCCAATCATCAGCGTTACCGTATAAGGGTAGTTCCAGGCGCCCAAAAACTCCAACTCAGGGAATTTCAGGTTCATGCCGTAAACGCTGGCAATCAAAGTGGGGGGGAGCAAAGCCACACTGGCCACCGAGAAGATTTTGATGATCTTGTTTTGGTTGATATTGATGAAACCCACCGTGGCGTCCATCAAAAAGTTGATCTTGTCAAACAAAAATGCGGTGTGGCTGTCGAGCGAGTCGATGTCGCGCAAAATTTGCCGTGCGTCCTCAAACTGTTCAGCGTTGAGCATACGCAGGCGCATCGCAAAACTTAAAGCACGCCGCGTGTCCATCATGTTGCGGCGGATACGGCCATTCAAATCTTCTTGCCGCGCAATCGCGCCTAGTACCTCGCTGGCCAACTCATCCGTCACGTCACCCGACAAAACCATTTTGCTGACTTTTTCCAGTTCATCGTAAATACCCTCTAGGGTGTCGGCTGAATACTCAGCATCGACCGAGAAGAGTTCGAGCAGCACATCTTTGGCGTCTTCAATCAACCCCGGCGCACGACGCGCTCGCAAACGCAGCAAGCGAAACACCGGCAGGTCTTCATCATGGATGGAGAACAAGACGCCGTGGCTCTTCAGCGCGTCGTTGTGTTGGTTCAAAATAAAAGCCACCCGAACGGCGCGGGGCTCTTCGATATCGGCAATTAAAAAGTCTGAGCGGATATGCAATGCACCGTTGTCTTCTTCGTAAAACCGCGCCGACTCTTCGATGTCTTCGTCCATCGCGTCTTCGGGAATATGCACCCCAAAGTGCTGACTGATCCAGCGCTTTTCTTCGGGCGTGGGGGATTCCAAATCAACCCAGATAGGGAGGAATTGGGAAAGCTCTTCTTGTGAAGAAATTTCTTCTTGAAACAAACGGCCATTGGCCAGAGAAAAAATATTGAGCATGGCAATCTCAGTGCATGGTTGAGCGAGTCGAAGGGAGTGAATGGTTCGCTTTCAACTCAACTCGGCTGCATGCCTGTGTGAGCCGAAAGCTACCAACTAGGGTAGGTTTCCAAGGAAGGTGCTCCAAAGCTTTAAACAAAATGAATTATGGCACCGGCTGATGGCAGGTGTGAGACAGGCTGTTAGAGTGTCATGTTTGCTGCGACCCTCATTTATGCAAACAGTTTTAACGCAGCGCCGTGAGTTTTGGGTGTTGCTCACCTTGGCAGGCATTCAGTTCACCCATGTGCTGGACTTTATGATCATCATGCCCTTGGGTCCGCAGCTGCGGGATTTGTTTGCCATCAACGATGCACAATTTGGTTTTTTGGTGTCTGCCTACACCTTTGCTGCAGGTGTTTCCGGATTGTTGGCTGCATCCTTTGTGGACCGCTTCGAGCGCAAGCGCTTGATGTTGATTTTGTACACCTTGTTTGGTTTGACTACCTTGGCCTGCGCATTGGCGCCAACCTATGGCTTGCTGATGGCTTCACGAGTGGCGGCAGGCACATTTGGCGGCATTTTGTCGGCCATGACCCAAACGGTGATTGGCGACGTGATCCCTTTCGAGCGGCGGGGTCGCGCCACAGGTTTTGTCATGACTTCTTTTGCCATGGCGACTGTGGTGGGCGTTCCCAGTGGGCTGTTTTTGGCCAACGTAAGCGGCTGGCACAGCGCTTTCTTAGTGATCGCCTTCATGTGCATATTGGTGGGCGTGATGGCAGCTGTTTGTTTGCCCACGCTGGATGCGCATGTGCTCAAAACCCAAGGACAGCAAGTCACTTATGCCATACGCCAAGTGTGGGCCGACGCCAACCACCGCAAAGCCTTGTATATGTCAGGCGCGATGATGTTTGCAGGTTTCACCATCATTCCCTACATCACGATTTTCACCCAAGCCAACCATATATTGGCGCCGCAAGACATTCCTTATATCTATTTGTGTGGTGGCACCGTGACTTTGCTCAGCGCTCGCTGGGTAGGGCGTTTGAGCGACCAGTTGGGTAAGCGCAAAATGTTTCAACGTATGTTGTTTTTGGCCATGCTGCCCATGACCATCACCACCTTGATGCAACCCGTTCCTTTGCCCTGGGTGCTGCTGGTGTTGTCTGGCTTTTTCTTTTGCATGAATGCGCGGATGATTCCCGGCATGGCCATGTTGACCTCGGCAGCCCAGCCCCAATGGCGCGGCACCTTTATGTCGCTGAACTCGGCCGTGCAGTCGGTGTCAATAGGCATGGCTTCTTGGTTGGGCGGCGTGCTGATACAGCGCGATGCCAGCGGCCAAGTCACCCATTTTTGGTTATGTGCCTTGGTAGGAATAGCCGCGACTTTTCTTGCCTTAGCGCTGTCCAGGCATGTGCAAATGCACAGTGCCCCTGCGCCCTGATCAGGGGGAAAGGCGGCGCGAGGTTGATTTTTCGGCCAACTCGGGGCATAGTGGAGATACCCGTGTTTGGTCAGGCATGAGGCTTGGCTTATTTGCACAGGTATCTTTTGGAGGATACGTATGAATTTGACGATCAGTGGCCATCATCTTGAAGTCACCCCAGCGTTGCGTGACTATGTCACTCAAAAACTCGATCGCATCAACCGACACTTTGACCAAGTGGTGGATGTGCGCGTCATCCTCAGCATAGAAAAGCAAAAGGAAAAAGAAGGTCGACAGCGAGCCGAGTGCAATATCCACGTCAAGGGTAACGATTTGTTTGCCGAGTCCGCCCACGAAGATTTGTATGCGGCGGTGGATGAGTTGGTCGACAAACTAGACCGTCAAGTGGTCAGGCACAAAGACCGTATACAAGACCACGGCCACGCCAGTGCTAAACGCTCAGAGTTGATTTAGCAGGACTGACGCGCCAGCCCCCCAAACCGCCTGTGAACCAGGCGGTTTTTTCGTCAAAACCATGTTTTTTACTACCTAATAATTAAATATTTACCCTAGCTTGACACGCACAAGCGGTGCATAATCAGCACCCCAACATGAACAGACTCTCTGCCATCTTGCCTTCTGCACAAGCCCTTGTGCAGGTAGACGTCACCAGCAAAAAGCGTGCTTTTGAAGAGGCCGGTTTGCTGTTTGAAAACTTGCACGGACTCAATCGGGCTTTGGTGGCCGACAGTTTATTCGCCCGTGAACGTTTGGGCTCTACCGGCTTGGGTCATGGTGTAGCCATTCCCCATGGGCGCATCAAAGGCATGAAGTCTCCCTTGGCCGCTGTGTTTCGTTTAACCCAGCCCATAGGTTTTGACTCCCCCGACGAGCAACCCGTGTGTTTATTGTTCTTTTTATTGGTGCCCGAAGCTTCAACCCAAAAGCATTTGGAAATCCTCTCTGAAATTGCCGAAATGCTCAGTGACAGCGGTTTTCGTGAGCGCTTGAAACAAAGCAGCGATGCGCAAGACCTGCACCAGCTCATTGTGGCTTGGCACTCTTCTCTTACTGTTTAACCCCAGACTTTGAAGCCCACCGCTGTCAGTGCCGACATCTTGTTTGAAGACTTCAAAGACAAGCTCGACTGGCAATGGATCGCAGGACAGGGCGCGTCTGAGCGGCATTTCGACGAAGTAGCGGTGCGCATGGCGCGTTCAGGCGCCGACTTGGTGGGCTATTTAAATTACATCCACCCCTACCGCTTACAAGTTTTGGGTGAGCGTGAAATTCGCTATCTCAATAACAGCCCCTTGGTCGACACAGAGCGTCGCATTGGGCGTATCGTCACGCTTGAGCCGCCGGTGCTGGTGGTGGCAGACGGGCAAATCTCGCCGCCCTCCTTGCTCAAGATGTGCGAAGAAGCGCAAATTCCGCTTTTTTCTACCCATGAATCCTCCGCATTTGTGATTGATTTGTTGCGGGCTTATTTGTCCAAACATTTTGCCGATCGCACCACCTTGCATGGCGTGTTTTTGGATATTTTGGGCATGGGTGTGGTGATCACAGGCGAGTCGGGGCTGGGCAAAAGCGAGTTGGGTTTGGAGTTGATTTCGCGTGGACACGGCTTGGTGGCCGATGATGCGGTCGACCTCTACCGCATCAACCAAGCCACCATCGAGGGGCGTTGCCCCGAGTTGCTGCAAAACTTATTGGAAGTGCGCGGCATTGGTTTGCTGGATATCCAAGCGATTTTTGGCGAAACCGCAGTGCGCAGAAAAATGCGCCTCAAGTTGATCGTGCATTTGGTGCGCAAGGAAACCTTGGAGCGTGATTACGAAAGACTGCCGCATGAACCGCTGACCCAAGATGTTTTGGGCATACCGGTGCGCAAAGTGGTGATTCAGGTGGTGGCAGGTCGCAATATTGCGGTTTTGGTGGAAGCCGCCGTTCGCAACACGATTTTGCAATTACGCGGCATCAATACCTACGATAAATTTGTTCTTAGCCACCAACAAGCCATGCAGGCTGGCCAAGCAGATCAAGCTGATTTGTGAGGACAAGCCAGGCGTTTGCAGTGCGCGTAAAGACTTAAGGCGTGGTCGGCGAGCTCAAACCCTTTGGACTGTGCAATATCGTGCTGGCGTTGCTCGATACTGGCGTCGTAGAACTCTTCCACGCGGCCGCAATCTAGGCACACCAAATGGTCATGGTGCTGACCTTGATTAAGCTCATAAATTGATTTACCACCTTCGAACTGACTGCGCGACAAAATGCCGGCTTGTTCAAACTGCATGAGGACGCGGTAGATGGTGGCCAGACCAATATCGGCGCGATCATCTAGCGCCAAGCGGTAAACATCCTCGGCGCTCATGTGGCGCAAACCGCTTTTTTGGAAAAGCTCCAAAATTTTCAATCGTGGCACCGTTGCTTTGAGGCCGGTGTTTTTCAAGCCATCCATGGAGGCCATATGTGCTTTCTGTGGCTAAGTGTCTAAGGGTGTGAGGCCCATCGCTACAATGATTAAATCATAACTTGCCCTGTATCCACATGACTCTTTTGCGCCCGACGATGGCCGTGTTCGCAAGCGCTGCTTGTTTGCTGCTGACCGCATGTTCCACCATTGACGACCCTGTGGCACGTGCCATTCGCAAAGTCACGCCTTACCGTGTTGAAGTGGTGCAAGGCAATTTCGTGTCTAAAGAGCAGGCGCAAGCTTTGCGTGCAGGCATGAGCCGTAATCAAGTCAAAGATATTTTGGGCACGCCCTTGATCGCCAGCGTTTTTCACAGCGATCGCTGGGACTATGCGTTCACCATTGAACGCAAGGGAACCCAACCACAGCAGCGTCAGTTATCCGTGTATTTCAAAGATGATGTGTATGTGCGCTATGAAGGCGATGAATTGCCCAGCGAGTCCGAATTTGCCGAGCGCATTGCCGTGCCGGAAGACCGCAAAGTGGTGCCTCGCTTGGAAGCCACGTCTGCAGAGCTGGAAAAATTTCGTAAAAATTCCCCTGTCCCTGTGGCTGTGCCGCCCAAGCCAGCGTTGCCAACAGACAAAATTTACCCACCTCTTGAGGCACGCTGAACCTGTATGAATGCATCTATTGCTCAACACCATAGGGTAGCCATCGCCGGTGCCAGTGGCCGCATGGGCCGCATGTTGGCGCAGGCCTTGGTTGAATCTGCAGATTGCCAACTCGCTGGCGCACTCGATGTGGCCGACAGCGTGCATATTGGCAATGACGCCACTGGCTTTTTGGGCCAAGCCAGCGGTGTCGTGATCAAAGCCGACTTGCACGCAGGCTTGCAGCATGCCCAAGTCTTGATCGACTTCACCCGACCCGAAGGCACGATGGCGCATGTCAAAGCGTGTCGTGAAAAAGGCGTGAAGATGGTGATTGGCACAACCGGTTTCAGCGACGAACAAAAACGCGAGATCCAAGCTGCCAGCCAAGACATAGCTATTGTGATGGCGCCCAATATGAGTGTGGGCGTGAATGTCACGCTCAAGCTATTAGAGATGGCCGCTGCCGCTTTGGCCAATGACTACGACATCGAAATCATCGAGTCCCATCACCGCCACAAAGTCGATGCGCCCTCGGGCACGGCCTTGAAGATGGGTGAAGTCATTGCCCAGGCCTTGGGTCGCGATTTAAAGCAATGCGCCGTGTTTGATCGCCAAGGCCATACGGGCGCGCGGCCCGACAAGGCCATTGGCTTTTCAACCATCCGCGGCGGCGACATAGTGGGAGACCACACGGTGTTGTTTGCAGGCACTGGCGAGCGTATTGAAATCACCCACAGGTCATCGAGTCGCAGCACCTATGCCGAGGGCAGTTTGCGCGCGGTCAGGTTTTTAGCCCACCAGCAGCACGGCATGTTTGACATGTTTGATGTGCTGGGACTGAGGTCAGCTTAAAGCCATGAGTTTTCTTCACTGGCTGGGTCAAGCCGACGCCTTGAGTCTTGGGGTGGCCTTGATTTTGTGCGCCATGTCGGTGCTGAGTTGGGTCTTGATTTTGTACAAGTCTTGGTTGTTGGCTGTGGCCAGCCGAGACTTGACTTTGTGCCAAGCCGCATGGTCGCAAGCCCAAGATTGGCAGCAAGTCCATGCCACTTGGTCTGCGCTTGACAGCCAACAATTGTTTGGTGCTTTGTTGCAAAACCCATTGCAGATGCCCAAGCAAGGTCTTGCTGCCCAAGCCTCGCATGAAGATCGACTCAGCAGCGGTTTGCGCCAAGCATTGCAAAGTATTCGCCAGCGCTTGCAAGCCGGACAAGACTTGTTGGCTACCATTGGCGCGACTTCTCCCTTCATTGGCTTGCTGGGCACTGTTTGGGGCATTTACCACGCCATGATCAATATGGCCCAAGTGAGTCAATACAGCTTGGACAAAGTGGCGCAACCCGTGGGTGAGGCTTTGGTGATGACAGCAGCGGGTTTGGCCGTGGCGATTCCTGCGGTCATGGCTTACAACTTGATGGGCCGACGCTTGTCCTCGATAAATGGCGCCTTGGATGCCTTGGCGTTTGACTTGCGGGCTTATTTCATGGCGCAAGCCCCACAGAATTGATTGGCGCCACACCATGCGTATGGGCGAATTTGAATCTACCGCAGCCAGCCAACCCATGAGCGATATCAATGTCACGCCCTTGGTGGATGTGATGTTGGTCTTGTTGGTGATCTTTCTCATCACTGCGCCATTCATGGGTAACGCCTTGCGTTTAGATTTGCCCGCCGCCCAAGCGCCGCTCTCGCCCGAGGTCAGCAACAGCCTGAGTTTGAGTCTGGACCGCCAAGGCGCGGTTTTTATCAATGACAAGCCTGTGGCGCCTGAGGCTTTGCCTGCGGTGTTGGCCATGCAAGCCGGTGATGACGCGACCATCGAAGTGCAGCTGCGCGCTGACCAAAACGTGCCCTACGGACGCGTGGCCGAGATCATGGGTTTGTTGCAAAAAGCGGGCCTGACCAAGGTGGCTTTGGCGGTTCAGCCCCCTGCGCCTAAAATCGATCTCACCTCCCCGTCACCTCGCCCCTGAGCGTGGACGGGGGTTCTCATTGAGCTACATGCAAGACACCTACCAACCCTCTGCCGTCGAGTCGGCCACCCAAGCCGCTTGGACCGCCAAAGACGTTTACCGCGTTAGCGAAGACAACAGCCGTCCCAAGTACTACGCCTGCTCCATGTTGCCTTACCCCAGCGGCAAGTTGCACATGGGTCATGTACGCAACTACACCATCAACGACATGCTCACGCGGCACTTGCGTATGAAGGGTTTCAATGTGTTGATGCCCATGGGCTGGGATGCCTTTGGCTTGCCAGCCGAAAACGCCGCCTTGAAAAACGGCGTGCCACCGGCCAAGTGGACCTATGAAAACATTGCTTACATGAAAAAGCAAATGCAGGCCATGGGCTTGGCTATCGACTGGTCGCGTGAGGTCGCTACCTGCGACGCCAGCTATTACAAGTGGAACCAGTGGTTGTTTTTAAAGATGCTCGATATTGGCGTGGCCTACCGCAAAACCCAAGTCGTCAACTGGGACCCCGTCGACCAAACCGTGTTGGCCAACGAGCAGGTCATAGACGGCAAAGGCTGGCGCACCGGCGCTCTGGTAGAAAAGCGCGAAATCCCAGGCTACTACCTGAAGATCACTGACTACGCTCAAGAGCTGCTTGACCATGTGCAAGTGGGTAACCCCAAAGCCACTTTGAACGGCTGGCCCGACAAAGTGCGCTTGATGCAGGAAAACTGGATTGGTAAATCTGAGGGCGTGCGCTTTGCGTTCACCCACAACATCCAAGGCGCCGACGGCGCTTTGATTGGCGACGGCCGCATGTTTGTCTTTACCACCCGCGCCGACACCCTCATGGGCGTGACTTTTTGCGCGGTTGCGCCTGAGCATCCGCTGGCGCTGCACGCAGCTGCGAGCAACCCCAAGCTGGCCGCGTTCATCGAAGAATGTAAAGCGGGTGGCACCACCGAGGCCGAACTGGCCGTCAAAGACAAGCTCGGCATGGCCACGGGCTTGTTCGTGACACATCCATTGACGGGTGCGCAACTTGAGGTGTGGGTGGGCAACTATGTGCTGATGAGCTATGGCGATGGCGCGGTCATGGGCGTACCAGCGCATGATGAGCGTGATTTTGCGTTTGCCCTCAAATACCAGTTGCCCATTCAGCAAGTGGTGACTGTCAAAGGCCAAAGCTTTAACGACAAAGCTTGGCAAGACTGGTACGCCACCAAAGACGGTGTTTGCGTCAACTCCAGCGCGCTCGATGGACTGAATTTCAAGCCAGCCGTTACTCAAGTGGCCGAACTGCTCACTGCCAAAGGCTTGGGCGAGAAAAAAACCACCTGGCGTTTGCGCGACTGGGGCGTGAGCCGTCAGCGTTATTGGGGCACGCCCATTCCCATCATCCATTGCGATGCGCATGGCGCGGTGCCAGTGCCTGAAAAAGATTTGCCGGTGGTGTTGCCGCAAGACTGCATTCCTGACGGCTCGGGGAACCCGCTGCACAAGCATGAAGGTTTTCATCAAGGCGTGGTTTGCCCCACTTGTGGCAAAGCTGCGCGGCGCGAGACCGACACCATGGACACGTTTGTAGATTCGTCGTGGTACTTCATGCGTTACTGCGACCCCAGCAACACCCAAGCCATGGTGGCCGAGGGTACGCAGTATTGGATGCGCGACGCGCAACACGCCACGGGTGGCAGCGGCATGGACCAGTACATCGGTGGTATTGAGCACGCCATTTTGCATTTGCTGTACGCCCGCTTTTGGACCAAGGTGATGCGCGACCTGGGGTTGGTGAAGGTGGATGAGCCTTTCACCAAACTGCTCACCCAAGGTATGGTGCTCAACCATATTTACTCACGCAAGGGCAACAAAGGCGGCATCGAATATTTTTGGCCCCACGAAGTGCAAGACCAATATGATGCCAGCGGCAAGGTGATGGGCGCAGTGCTCAAAGCTGCCAAAGGCGATTTGCCTGCGGGCACGCCCATCGTCTATGAAGGCGTGGGCACCATGAGCAAGAGCAAAAACAATGGCGTCGATCCGCAAGACCTGATCGAACGCTATGGCGCTGACACCGCGCGTCTCTACACCATGTTTACCGCGCCGCCCGAAGCCACCCTGGAGTGGAACGATGCGTCGGTGGAGGGCAGTTACCGCTTCTTGCGCCGCGTGTGGAATTTCGCGCATAAGCACGAGGCCACGCTCAAGGCTGCCACGGCGGGCAACTTGAGCGCGGCCAAGCTGCGCAAAGAGGCTGCGGATGTGCGCCGCGACATGCATTTGGTGCTCAAGCAAGTCAGCTATGACTACGAGCGCATGCAATACAACACTGTGGTGTCTGGCTGCATGAAGTTACTCAATACCTTGGAAGATTTCAAAGCCGATAACAGCGACGGTGACAAGGCCGTGCTGTGCGAAGGCATGTCTGTTTTGCTGCGCATGCTGTATCCCGCTTGCCCGCACATCAGCGCCTATTTATGGACCGAGTTGGGCTTCGCATTGCGTCACGGCGATTTACTAGACACCGCATGGCCCGAGGTGGACGAGGCGGCTTTGGTGCGCGATCAAATCGAACTGATGCTGCAAGTCAACGGTAAATTGCGCGGCGCGATTTCAGTACCTGCCAACGCCAGCAAAGAAGACATTGAGCAAGCTGCTTTGGCCAGCGAGGCATTCCTTAAACTTGCCCCAAGCGCGGCGCACCAAAAAGTGATTGTGGTGCCCGGTCGTTTGGTCAATATAGTGATGGCTTCATGATGCAGCGACGCTTGTTTGTCTCTGGTGTGGCCTTACTTGGTGTGAGCGCTTGTGGTTTTCAGCTGCGCAAAGCGCCCGATTACCCGTTTCGCACACTCTACAGCGGCCTGCCCGAAGCCTCGGTATTTGGCCAAGAACTCAAGCGCAATATTTCTGGCTCGGGCCGGGTAGAGGTCATCAACGACCCCAAACAAGTCGAGCGCGCCGATGTGATTTTCGACTTATTGCTTGAATTGCCCGAGAAAGTCATTCTCAGCCGCACCTCGGCCGGCGCGGTGCGTGAGTTTCAACTGCGCTTTCGAATTCGCTTCAAGCTGCGCTCGCGTGACGGCACCGAGCTGATTCCCGACACCGAGTTGGTGCAAGAGCGCGATATCAGTTTTAATGAAAACGCCGCCTTGTCCAAAGAAACCGAAGAAGGTTTGCTTTACCGTGATATGCGTTCCGACTTGGTGCAGCAGGTGTTGCGTCGACTGGCCGTGGTGCGCATGCCCTAGGGCTTGTATGCAACTCACCACGGCGCGTCTGATCGAACAACTGTCGCAAGACCTGCGTCAGCTCTATACCTTGCATGGTGACGAAGCCTTGTTGTTGCAAGAGGCGGCTGATGCGATTCGGGCCAGCGCTCGCTCGCAAGGATTCTTAGAGCGCCATGTATTCACTGTGGCGGGCGCGCATTTCGATTGGAGTGAGATCGAATCTGCCTGCGCTGCCATGAGCTTGTTTGCCGACAAACAGCTCATCGATATCCGCATACCCTCGGGCAAGCCAGGCAAAGACGGCAGCGAAGCCTTGCAACGCATTGCCCAGACCTGCGTGGGCAACGATGGCGTGTTGGTCTTGGTGTCATTGCCACGGTTAGACAAAACCACCAAATCGTCGGGCTGGTTCACCGCTTTAGATACCCACGGCATCAGTTTGCAAATCGATCCGGTCGAGCGTGCCGCCTTGCCCGCTTGGATAGCGCAGCGCTTGGCCTTGCAGCAGCAACGGGTGCTGGCAGGCGAAGAGGGTCAGCGCAGTTTGCAGTTTTTCGCTGACAGGGTGGAGGGCAATTTGCTGGCCGCCCACCAAGAAATTCAAAAGCTTGCCCTGCTTTACCCAACGCAAGAGTTGAGTTTTGAGCAAATTGAAAACGCGGTGTTGAATGTGGCCCGCTTCAATGTGTTCAAGCTGAGTGAAACCGTGTTGGCCGGTCAGCACCAACGGGTGCAGCGCATGCTGGATGGCTTGCGGGCAGAAGGAACATCTGAGGTTTTGGTGCATTTCGCGCTGGCCGAAGATATTCGCGCGCTCAAACGTGTCAAGGATGCGGTGGCCAGCGGACGGCCCCTCCCCCAGGTGCTGCGTGAGCAACGCATTTGGGGTCCCAAAGAGCGGTTGTTCGAGCGGGTCTTGCCCAAACTGTCACCCGCCATGCTGGACCGCTTGTTGCAAGCCGCGCACCAAGTCGATGGGGTGGTCAAAGGTTTGCGGTTTGCCCAGTGGCCCAGCGACAGCTGGCAGGCCTTAGGCCGCTTGGCTTTGATGCTGAGCCGGGCCTGTCAGCCCGCGTAATTCGAGACTCTGCCAAAATCAGGCCATGAATGCGCATTCCATTCCCGAACTGATGCTGGCCTTGGGCCAGCAGGCCAAAGTCGCCAGCGCTGCCATGGCCAAGGCCAGTGCCGCACATAAAAGCGCGGCCCTAAGGCATCTGGCTGCACTGCTGAGGCAAGACGCCGCCGCCCTGCTCAAAGCCAACCAAGAAGACCTTAAGCGTGCCCAAGCCACGGGTTTAGACGGGCCCATGCTTGACCGCTTGAAACTCAGCCCCTCCATTTTGGAGACCTGCGCCATCGGCTGCGAGCAACTCGCCGCTATGCCCGACATCATCGGCAGCATCACCGGCATGACGCAGCAGCCCAGCGGTATTCGGGTAGGGCAAATGCGTGTGCCCATTGGCGTGTTTGGCATGATTTACGAGAGCCGCCCCAACGTCACCATCGAGGCCGCGTCACTCGCCATCAAGAGCGGCAACGCCTGCATTTTGCGCGGCGGCTCGGAAGCGATTGAGTCCAACAAAGCCTTGGCCGCGTTGGTGCAACAGGCCTTGGCCGAGGCCGGATTACCCACAGATGCGGTGCAACTTGTGCCCACCACCGACCGCGCAGCCGTGGGTGAGCTCATCACCATGCCCCAGTATGTGGATGTGGTCATTCCGCGTGGCGGCAAGGGCTTGATTGAGCGCATCAGCCGTGACGCCAAAGTGCCGGTCATCAAACACTTGGACGGCAACTGCCACACCTATGTGGACGACCCTTGTGATTTGGACATGGCGCTTAAAGTGGTGGACAACGCCAAAACCCAAAAATACAGCCCTTGCAATGCCATCGAAGGCCTGCTGGTGGCGCGTGGCGTGGCAGCAGAATTTTTGCCGCGCATCGGTGCGGTGTTTGCCCACAAAGGCGTGGAAATGCGTTGCTGCCCCGAGGCCAAAGCCTTGCTGTCAGGCGTGGCTGGCGCGGTGCTGACCCACGCCAGCGATCAAGATTGGTTCGACGAGTATTTGGCGGCCATCATCAGCATCAAGGTGGTGAGTGGCGTGGACGAAGCCATTGCCCACATCAACCACTACAGCAGCCACCACACCGACGCCATCCTCACCCTGAATCATGTCAACAGCCAACGCTTTTTGCGCGAGGTGGATTCGGCCAGCGTGATTGTCAACGCCAGCACCCGCTTTGCTGATGGTTTTGAGTTCGGCTTGGGTGCGGAAATTGGTATCTCTACCGATAAGTTTCATGCGCGTGGCCCGGTGGGTATTGAGGGTCTCACCTCATTGAAGTATGTGGTGCTGGGCGCGGGCGAAGTGCGGGGGTGAACCGCCTCTAAGTTGTAATTCGACAGTCCCGCAGCTGCATTTCAGTAGAGTCGCAATGTCGTGAGACATGGGGATTGATGTCAAAAGTGAATTAGATATTGGCGTCTTTTGGTTCAGCCTTGCTTTTTTCTTTGGCTTCAAAGTAAGACGCAGCCAAGGACATGGCGCACATCAAGACACCAAAAAAGATCACGATCCAATGCGCTTCAGTCATTACGAGCCTCCTTAGCAAAATCAATACTCATTGACGTTAAAAGTATAAGAGACAGACCAATCACCATCAATACAACCAAGCTCACCCAATTTCTATTCCCCAAAATCAAAAAAGCCACACAGGTATTCCCAGCCATCATGGAGCCGGTTGCGCGAAGACCAGATTTGAAGTCGGTTTTGGAGAAAGAAAAGCCCATGAAGTCAAGCGTATAGAGAACTTGCTGAATCAGTATCAACTTCAGATTACTTATTTTGTAAGCCTGCCTCAACCCCGTTGCTTGAAGCTGTCAGAATCACCCCCACTTAACTAGATCACTCTGATACATACAACATGGTTCCTCACCTCATCACCGCGCTCACTGGCCCCATCAACGAGCTCGAGCAGCGCATCCTCGACTCCATGCCGGCGATCGAGCGCTGGTTTCGCCTAGAGTGGATGGAGCACACACCGCCTTTTTACAGCTCAGTAGACATCCGCAATGCCGGTTTCAAGCTCGCCCCTGTGGACACCAACCTCTACCCCGGCGGCTGGAATAACCTCACCAATGAAATGTTGCCACTGGCGGTGCAAGCGGCCATGGTGGCCATCGAGAAAATCTGCCCTGAAGCGCGCAACCTGTTGCTGATTCCCGAGAACCACACGCGCAACACTTTTTACCTGAGCAATGTGGCGCAGTTGGCGCGCATTTTCAATATGGCGGGGCTGAATGTGCGCATTGGCTCTATCAACCCCGAAATCAAAGAAGACACCACCATAGAGTTGCCCAACGGCGAAATTGTCAAGCTCGAGCCGGTGATTCGCAACAAAACCCGCTTGGGGCTGAAAGACTTCGACCCCTGCACAATTTTGCTCAACAACGACCTGAGCGCTGGTATTCCCGGTATCTTGGAAGACCTGCACGAGCAGTATTTGTTGCCGCCTTTGCATGCGGGCTGGTGTGTGCGCCGAAAAAGCCAGCATTTCACCAGCTACGATGAAGTGGCCAAGCGCTTTAGCAAATTGCTGGGCATAGATCCTTGGCTGATCAACCCCATGTTCAGCCAATGCGGTGAGGTGAATTTCGCCGAAGGCACGGGCATGGAATGCCTGACCACCAATGTGGACATGATGCTCACCAAAATTAGGCGCAAATACAAAGAATTTGGCATCCATGAAAAGCCGTTTGTCATTGTCAAGGCTGACAACGGCACTTACGGCATGGGCATCATGACGGTGCGCAGCGTCGCCGATTTGGAGGCGCTGAACCGCAAAACCCGCAACAAAATGAGTGTGGTCAAAGACGGCCAAGAGGTGAACCAAGTCCTCATCCAAGAGGGTGTTCTCACCAACGAGCGCATCAACGAAGCCGTCGCCGAGCCGGTGGTCTACATGATGGACCGCTATGTGGTGGGTGGCTTTTACCGCGTGCATGCGGATCGCGGGGTAGACGAAAACCTGAACGCCCCAGGTTCCAGTTTCGTGCCTTTGGCGTTTGAGCAAAGCGCGCATACGCCCCAGCCTGGCATGAAGCCAGGCGTGAGTTTGCCCAATCGTTTCTATATGTACGGTGTGATTGCCCGTTTGGCCATGTTGGCTGCAAGTTACGAAATGGAACAAACCGACCCCAATGCCGAGGTCTACGAATAAAAAGCATGCGTATGCTGCACTGCAAAATAGGTAAACTCTGTTCAACTAAATAATGGGTGGGGAGGCGATCAGCCGCTTCATAGGCTGATGAGCATTGCCAATGCAAATGCAAACAAATCTTCTCTTGCTGGTTTAACTTTAGGTGCGATTGGGGTTGTTTACGGGGACATAGGAACCAGTGTCCTTTACTCCATCAAAGAAGTGTTTGGCTCTGGCCATGTGGCGTTCACGCCCGACAATGTGATGGGTATTTTGTCCATTTTCTTCTGGACGCTGACCTTCATTGTTTCGCTCAAATATGTCATGTTGATACTTCGTGCTGACAACAACGGCGAGGGCGGTTTGGTGGCCATGTTGGCGCTGGCCTCATCTTCAGTGCGCGACAAACCACGATTGCGCAATATTTTGTTGGTGGTGGGTATTTTTGGCACTTGCTTGTTTTATGGCGACGGCGTCATCACACCGGCTATTTCAGTTTTGTCGGCGGTGGAGGGTTTGGAGGTGATCTCACCCGACTTCAAGGGCTATGTGATTCCGCTCACCTTGCTTATTCTGTTGGCCCTGTTTTCGGTACAAAAGCGTGGCACAGCCGGCATTGGCAAGTTTTTTGGCCCCGTCACCACGGTTTGGTTTATCGCTATTGCAGCTTTGGGCGTTTACCACATCGCCAGCAATCCCCATATTTTGTTGGCTATCAATCCTTATTACGCGGTGAAGTTCATGTGGGAGCAACCCGGCACCACCTTCTTGATTTTGGGCGCGGTGGTGTTGTGTGTGACCGGCGGTGAAGCTTTGTATGCCGACATGGGCCACTTTGGCAAAAAGCCCATCCGCTTGGCTTGGTTTGGCTTGGTCATGCCTTGTTTGACCCTGAACTATTTTGGCCAAGGCGCTTTGCTGCTGAACGAACCCGAGGCAGTGAAAAACCCCTTCTACAACATGGCGCCCGATTGGGCCTTGATTCCTTTGGTGATCTTGGCCACCGCCGCCACCGTGATTGCTTCGCAAGCGCTGATCACCGGCGCTTTCAGCGTGACCAAGCAAGTGATTCAATTGGGGTTTTTGCCGAGACTGCAAATCCAACACACCAGTGAAAAAGACACCGGCCAAATCTTCATGCCTTTTGTCAACTGGGGCTTGTTTGTGTTGATTGTCTTGGCGGTGGTCATGTTCAAGACCTCCAGCAACTTGGCGGCGGCTTACGGCATTGCGGTGTGTACCGATATGTTGATCACAACAATTTTGACGTTTTTCGTGATTCGCTATGCATGGAAGTACCCGTTGTGGCTGTGCATCAGCGTCACTTCTGTGTTCTTGGTGGTGGACTTGGCGTTTTGGGGCTCCAATATGCTCAAACTTGCCCACGGTGGCTGGTTCCCCTTGTTCCTCGGCGGCATGATTTTGATATTGATGCTCACCTGGCGTGACGGTCGTGCTTTGTTGCACCATAAGACCCGCGACGAGGCCATCGATCTGCCATCGTTTTTGGATGCCTTGTTCATTGCGCCACCTACCCGTGTGGAGGGAACCGCGGTGTTTCTCACCTCGGAAGACGGCATCGTGCCCAACGCCTTTTTGCACAACTTAAAACACAACAAGGTGCTGCATGCGCAAAACCTGTTTGTGACGGTGCGCAGCCATGAAGTGCCTTGGATTGCCAACGATAAGCGCGTCGAGCTCTTAGATTTGGGCCACCAGTGTTGGCAGGTCATGATCCACTATGGTTTCAAAGACGACCCAGATGTGCCTGGTGCCCTGTCTTTGCTCAAAGGCCAAGTGGGTGAAATCCAGCCCATGAGCACCAGCTATTTCCTCTCACGCGACAGCATCGTGCCCACCGTGGGTGGTGGCATGTCGCAGTGGCGGGAAAAGCTGTTTGCCCAGATGTACCTCAACGCCAGTGCGGCGGCAGACTTTCTTAACCTGCCCAGCAATTCGGTGATTGAAATGGGCAGCAAGATAGAAATTTAATCGCCGGGCGGGCGCATCTGGCCCGCCTGTGCTGGTAACCTTGGGCGTATGAACTTTTTGTTTATCACCGACCCACTGGGCGGCTTTAATCTTGATAAAGACAGCAGCTTGGCCATGATGCGCGAAGCTCAAGTGCGCGGACATGTGGTGTGGGCCTGTGGCACGCCCGATTTGCATTGGCAAAGCGGCCAGTCAGTGAGCGCCAGCATGCAGCGCCTGCGTTTGAAGGAAAACACCAAAGACTGGTACGCTGCAGAAGAAACTCGGGATCAAGCTTTAAGCCAAATGGACGCGGTGATCATGCGCAAAGACCCGCCTTTTGACAGTGAATATTTTTATGCCACGCATTTGCTCAGCCAAGCCGAGCGTGAAGGCGCCAGAGTTTTTAATCACCCAAACGCGCTGCGCGAGCATCCCGAAAAACTGGCGCTGATGGAGTTTGCTCAGTGGACAACCCCCACCTTGGTCTCGCGCTCGTCGCAGGCGATACGCGCTTTTCATGCCCAGCACCAAGACATCATCTTGAAGCCTTTGGATGGCATGGGCGGCATGGGCATTTTTCGGGTGCGCGCAGACGGTATGAATTTGGGCAGCATCATTGAAACCTTGAACCAAGATGGCAACACCAGCGTCATGGTGCAAAAATTTGTGCCGGCCATTGCCCAAGGCGATAAGCGGGTGTTGGTGATTGGCGGCAAGCCCGTGCCCTATGCTTTGGCGCGTATTCCCCAAGGCAATGAGGTGCGCGGCAATTTGGCGGTAGGCGGCAAAGGCGTGGCGCAAGAATTAAGCCCGCGGGACCAAGAAATTGCACAGGCCTTGGGGCCGGTGTTGGCCGCTCGCGGCTTGCTGCTGGTGGGCTTGGACATCATTGGCGACTGCTTAACCGAAGTCAATGTCACCAGCCCCACCTGTTTTCGTGAAATCACCGATCAAACCGGCTTTGATGTGGCGGCCATGTTCATGAACGCCTTAGAGCAAGCCCTCAGCCATGCTGCTGTCGCCCGTATGCATGCTGCGCCCACGCGATGAAATTGTTTCTCGATCAGCAACTGTTTGAGCCTTATGCCCATGTCGCGCTGTCTCGCATGGCTGCCATCAAACCTTTTGAATATGCCCAAACCCGCAACCACTTAAATGGCGCGGTGACTTTGCTGTCGCCCTACTTGACCCACGGGCTGCTCAATATTCCCCAAGTGGCGCAGCATTTGCACAAAGCCCATCGCATAGGCGTGCAGCATAAGTTTATGTTTGAGTTGGCGTGGCGAGAATATTTCCAGCATGTGCATGAAGCCTTGGGCGCCGATATCTTGCAGAATTTGCATGAAGGCGTGTTGCCCGATGACGCCTATGTGCAAACTTTGCCCGACGATGTGCGCCACGGCGCAACAGGCGTGCCGGTGGTCGATCAGGCGGTGCGCCAACTTTATTTCACCGGTTATTTACACAACCACGCCAGACTGTGGCTGGCCAGCTACTTGGTGCATATACGCAAGGTGCATTGGCGTGTGGGAGCAGACTGGATGTACGGCCATCTAATCGATGGCGACTTGGCCAGCAACCACCTCAGCTGGCAGTGGGTGGCGGGCACGGGCAGCCACAAGCCTTATTTGTTCAACGCAGACAATGTCGCTGTGAATGCGCCCGAGCCGTGGCACAGCCCGCAGACCGTGATCGATAAAGACATGGAGATCATCGACATGATCGCCCACAGCCGCGCCACCTTCACACAATCGCCGTCTAAATTCACACCTGTCGAGGAGCCCAGCTTGCATGCCCAGCCGACAGAGGAGGCGGGTTTGGTGGCCAGCGGCATGGCCGGGGATAAATTGGCCGGGCGCGATGTCTGGTGGATACACCCTTGGGCCATCACCGACCAACAACCCGCAGCTTTGCCCACAGAGGCGATTCGCATCGCCGCTTGCTGGCAAGCTTGGACCGCGCAACGCCCTTGGAGCCAAGCGCGCTGGCGTTTTGTGGGCAAGGGCATGAACGAGGTGGCCTCGCATTGTTGGTTTGAGCCAGACGAGCGCTTGATCGCCCTGTTTGCCGCCGCCAAAAGCGTGCATGTCTGGGACCACGCCTGCTTGCCCCACTGGCCAGGTATCAACTGGGTGCGCCATGCGCCACAGCGGCTTTGGCCGCGCCAAGCCGAGCGCAGCCCCTCGTTCTCCCATTGGTGGGGCAAGGTGACGCGCTACAAGCTGTCTATTCCGCAGTTGCTTCGTCAGCAATAAGACGCTCGCTTAAGCCGACGCCTTCACCTTCAAACGCCAAGCGTGCAGCAAGGGCTCGGTGTAACCGTTGGGCTGAGACTCGCCTTTGAAAACTAAGTCGAGCGCGGCTTGGTAAGCCTTGGAAGTCGCAAAGTGGCCGTCCATCGCTTGGTACAAAGCGTCGTTGGCGTTTTGCTTGTCAACCACCGCGGCCATGCGCGCAAATGTGGCGCGCACCTGCGCTTCGTTCACCACGCCATGGTGCAGCCAGTTGGCGATGTGTTGGCTGGAAATGCGCAAGGTGGCGCGGTCTTCCATCAGACCCACATTGTGAATATCGGGCACCTTAGAGCAGCCCACGCCTTGGTCTACCCAGCGCACCACATAACCCAAGATGCCTTGTACGTTGTTGTCCAGTTCTTGTTGGCGTTGGTCCTGACTCCAATCGACTTTGGCCAGCACAGGGATGGTGAGCAAGTCGTGCAGCAAAGACTTATGCTGTTTGTCAGGGTCGATTTTTTCAAGTTCTTTTTGCACATCGCTCACCAGCACTTGGTGGTAATGCATTGCGTGCAGCGAGGCCGCAGTGGGGCTGGGCACCCAAGCGGTATTGGCGCCGGCCCTGGGGTGAGCGATTTTTTGTTCCATCATGGCTTGCATCAGGTCGGGCATGGCCCACATGCCTTTGCCAATTTGCGCCTTGCCCCTTAAACCACAAGACAGACCCACCAGCACATTGTTGCGCTCGTAGGCCACAATCCAAGCACTGCTTTTCATATCGCCTTTGCGCAACATGGGGCCGGCCAGCATGGAGGAGTGCATTTCATCACCGGTGCGGTCTAAAAATCCGGTGTTGATGAAGGCCACACGACTGGCTGCTGCCGCAATACAGGCTTTGAGGTTGACGCTGGTGCGGCGTTCCTCGTCCATGAAGCCCAGCTTGACGGTACTGTCGGGCAGACCTAAGACCTGCTCCACACGGCTGAACAATGTTGAAGCAAAGGCCACTTCGGCGGGGCCGTGCATTTTCGGTTTGACGATGTAGACCGAACCGGTGCGGGAATTGCGAATACCGTTGGCGCCGTGGCCTTGCAGGTCGTGCAAGGCGATGGTGGTGGTCACCATGGCATCCATGATGCCCTCGGGGATCTCGTGCATCTGCCCGTCTGCGCCTTGGTACAAGATGGCTGGGTTGGTCATCAAGTGACCCACATTGCGCAAGAACAACAACGCACGGCCATGCAGTGTGATGTTGGCTTCGCCTTGGGGCGATTGATAAACACGGTCGGCATTCAAGCCGCGTTTGAAAGTGCTGCCGCCTTTGCTGACATCTTCGGTGAGCGTGCCTTTCAAAATACCCAGCCAGTTGCTGTAAGCCAGCAGTTTGTCTTCAGCATCCACGGCGGCCACCGAGTCTTCCAAGTCGAGGATGGTCGACAAAGCCGCTTCGACCACCAGATCGCTCACGCCGGCTGGGTCGCTGGCACCAATCGGGTGTTGGGGGTTGATTTGAATGTCCAAATGCAAGCCGTGATGAACCAGCAAAACCGACGAAGGATGCGAGGCCTCGCCTTGGTAGCCGACAAATTGCTTGGGGTCAGCCAAGCCACTGGTTTTGCCGCCTTGCAGTGAGACTTGCAAAGCGCCTTTCACCACCTTGTAGCCAGTGGAGGCTATGTGTGAGCCGCTTTTCAGGGGCGCTGTACGGTCCAGCACATAACGCGAGTACTCGATGACCTTGGCGCCGCGTTTCTCGTTGTAGCCCGGACCTTTGGCGCAGCCCTGTGCTTCAGAAATGACGTCGGTGCCATACAAAGCGTCGTACAGCGAACCCCAGCGTGCGTTGGCTGCATTCAAGGCATAGCGTGCATTCAGAATGGGTACCACCAACTGCGGGCCGGCTTGGGTGGCGAGTTCGGCGTCCACATGGGCTGTGGTGACTTGGACCTTGGCAGGCACGGGCACCAAGTAGCCAATCTGGGTCAAAAAAGCTTGGTAGGCTGGCATGTCGGTGATCGGCCCTGGGTGGGCGCTGTGCCACTGGTCTAAAGCGGTTTGCAAGCGGTCCCGCTCGGCCAGCAAGGCCAGGTTTTGCGGGGCCAATTCACTCACCAGCGCATCAAAGCCGCGCCAAAAAGTAACGCTAGAGATGCCGGTGCCTGGGAGAACTTGTTGATCGATGAATTGGTAAAGAGGTGTAGCTACTTGGAGGCGGTATACAGAGGTACGAGCGGTCATGGTGGGTTAACCCGAAGGATATACATTGAAAAAGCCCTGATGGGCCAAGCCTGCATTGTAGGGAATGAGCAAAGGCGGCTCTTGCATGGCACGGCCTCGTAGAATGGGTTGATGCTTTTGGTTCAACATGATTTGCAATTGGCTTTGGCGCATGCCTTGGAGGCGCTGATGCCTGGCGCTTCGGCCAAGGCGGTGCTGGAGTACCCCAAAGTCGCCGCGCACGGCGACTGGGCGGTCACAGCGGCCATGCAATTGGCCAAGTCTTTGCAGCGCCCCCCCCGCGAAGTCGCTGAAACTTTGCGCCTGTCCTTGCTCGACACACCAGCGGTCAAACGCTGGGTCCAGGCTATCGAGATTGCGGGCCCAGGCTTTATCAATATCCGCTTAAGTCCCCATGCACAGCAGCAAGTGGTGCGCGAAGTCTTGCATCAAGTCGATGCTTTTGGCCGCCAAGTGACCAACGGCCAACGTTTGTTGGTGGAGTTCGTGTCGGCCAACCCCACCGGCCCCTTGCATGTGGGCCACGGTCGCCAAGCCGCCTTGGGTGACGCAATTTGCAATTTGTTCGACACCCAAGGCTGGTCGGTGCACCGTGAGTTTTATTACAACGACGCAGGTGTGCAAATCCACACCTTGGCGGTGTCCACACAGTGCCGTGCACGGGGCTTGTCGCCCACCGACGCGGCTTGGCCAGAAAATGCTTACAACGGCGACTACATCGCCGATATCGCCAAAGACTTTTTGGCGCAAAAAACCGTTCAGGCCGATGACCGCAGTTTCACTGCCAATGGCGATGTGAACGATTTGGACAATATCCAAGGCTTTGCAGTGGCCTATTTGCGCCGTGAGCAAGACCTCGATTTACAAGCCTTTCAAGTCGCCTTCGACCACTATTATTTGGAGTCCAGCCTCTACACCGATGGGCGCGTGGACAAAGCGGTGGCGTCCTTGAACGCCTCGGGACACACTTACGAACAAGACGGCGCGCTGTGGCTGCGCTCTACCGATTTTGGCGACGATAAAGACCGCGTCATGCGTAAATCGGATGGCTCTTACACCTACTTTGTGCCGGATGTGGCCTACCACTTGGCCAAATGGGAGCGCGGTTTCACCAAAGTCATCAATATCCAAGGCACTGACCACCACGGCACCATCGCCCGCGTGCGAGCGGGCTTGCAAGCGGCCTCACAGCACCAGGGTTTGCTTATCCCCCAAGGCTACCCAGACTATGTGTTGCACACCATGGTGCGGGTGATGCGCGCAGGCGTTGAGGTGAAAATTTCTAAACGTGCTGGCTCTTACGTCACTTTGCGCGATTTGATTGAGTGGACCAGCAAAGACGCGGTGCGTTTTTTCTTGCTCAGCCGCAAACCCGATACCGAGTATGTGTTCGATGTCGATTTGGCCTTGGCGCAAAACAACGACAACCCGGTGTTTTATGTGCAGTACGCCCATGCGCGCATTTGTTCTGTGCTGACCACTTGGAGTGAAGCCACGGGCTTGGCGCCCACCAGCTTGGCCGACGCCGATTTGGCCGCCTTGGATACCCCAGCGGCTTTGTCACTTTTGCGGGTGCTGGCGCGTTATCCCGATATGTTGAAACAAGCCTGTGTCGACTTCGCCCCGCATGATGTGAGTTTTTACCTGCGCGAGTTGGCTGCGGCTTACCACAGCTATTACGACGCCGAACGCATCTTGGTCGATCAGCCTTTGGTGCGTCAAGCGCGGGTGGCTTTGGTGGCCGCCACGGCGCAGGTCTTGCGCAACGGCTTGGCCGTTTTGGGTGTTTCTGCTCCTCAAAGGATGTAAGGGTCAAGCATGGTTTCTTTTTCTCAACAACGCGGCAATACCTTGGTGGGCTTCATTTTGGGCTTGGTCGTGGGCTTGAGCGTGGCCTTGGTGGTGGCGATTTCTGTCACCAAGGTGCCCATTCCTTTTTTAAACAAAGGCTTGAGTCGTAATGCCGAGCAAGACGCGGCAGAGCAAAAAAAGAACAAAGACTGGGACCCCAATGCCCCTTTGTACGGTAAAAGCCCTGCAGCCAATGCGCCTAAAGACCAACCCGTGGTCAACCCCGCCGCACCACCACCACCGCCGCCCGCGCCTGCCAGCGATGCTTCCTCCGCTGATCCCTTGGGCGATTTGGCGCTAAGTAAAACCCAAGCCGGCGACGCTTTTTATTATTTCGTTCAAGTCGGTGCCTTCAACAGCAGCGATGAATCCCAAACCCAACGGGCCAAATTGGCACTGGGTGGGTTTGATCCCAAAATTTCCGAGCGTGAACAAAGCGGCAAAATCATTTACCGTGTTCGTTTGGGGCCTTTTGAGAGTAAGTCCGAGGCCGAAGACACCCAAGCTAAGCTCAAAGCCACCAAATTCGAATCTGCTTTGATTCGTGTTCAACGCTGATATTTTTCTTCAAGAGGTCCACCATGCAACGCCGCACATTTTCAGCCCTCACCTTGGGCACACTGTCAACTATGCCTTTTGCCCCAGCCTTGGCGCAAACGGGTTTCAAAGAAGGCACCGATTACCTCAAACTCAGTCAAGCCGTTCCCACCGAAGCGGCCAAAGGAAACGTCGAGGTGCTGGAGTTCTTTTGGTACAACTGCCCGCATTGCAATGCGTTTGAGCCAACGCTCAGTGCTTGGAGTAAAAAACTGCCCAAGGAAGTTGAAGTCAAGCGGGTGCCGGTGCGCTTTCGCGCCGAGTTCGAGCCTCAGCAACGCGCCTACTATGTGCTCGAGGCCTTGGGTAAAGTTGAAGAGTTGCAGGCCAAAATGTTTGCGGCCATTCACACCGAGCGCCAAACCCTCACCACCTTGGATCCCTTGCTGGCTTGGGCCGAAAAAAATGGCATCCCCAAAAAGCAGTTTTCCGACTTGTTCAATTCATTTGCTGTGATTGGCAAAGCCCGTCGCGCCGCACAGTTACAAGAGCAGTTCAAGGTAGAGGGCGTGCCAGCCTTGGGTGTGGCCGGTCGTTTTTATATCGATGGCACTTTGGCCGGCAGCATGGATCGGGCTTTGCAGATTGCGGATTTCTTGATTGCTGAGGTGCGCAAAGGGCGCTGACAAAAGCGGGCGTTTCTGCCCCTACAATGCAAGCCATCCACCTACCAGCAATTTTCGTGCCTTGAAAAAAATCTTCTTTTTGTGTTGTATCGCCTTGGCCTTTGAGCTTCCGTTGGCGGCGTGGGCTGAAAAAGCCGACCGAGGCAAGCCTATGAACATTGAGGCGGACAACCTAGACCACGACGAGTTAAAGCAGCTGAGCATCTTCACCGGTAAGGTGGTGGCCACCAAGGGCACACTGATTTTGCGTGGTGCACGTCTGGAAGTGCTGCAAGACCCCGAGGGCTACCAATACGGTTTGCTGATTGCCGAGCCTGGAAAAAAAGCCTTTTACCGCCAAAAGCGTGAAGGCTTGGATGAGTGGATGGAAGGCGAGGGCGAGCGCATCGAGTACGACAGCCGCAGCGATCGCGTCACCCTTATTAACCGCGCCGAACTGCGCCGCTACCGCGGCACCGTCCTGAACGACGACATCACCGGCCAGCGCATCATCTACGAAAACTTGACCGACCAATTCACCGTAGACGGCAAACAAGCCAGCGGCAAGCAGGGCAGCGAATCTTCGGGGCGGGTGAGGGCGGTTCTCACCCCACGCAAAAAAGACGAGGCAGGCAAGTGACTTCCACGCCTGCCGCCCCTACCAGCCGGTTGGTGGCGCAGCATCTTCAAAAGTCCTACATCAGCCGCACCGTGGTGCATGATGTATCTATTTCAGTGGCCAAAGGCGAAGTGGTCGGCTTGCTAGGCCCCAACGGCGCAGGCAAGACCACCTCTTTTTACATGATCGTCGGCTTGGTGCGGGCTGACGCAGGCACCATTTCCATCGATGGCGTCTCGGTCGAAAATATGCCCATACACCGGCGCGCACGCATGGGTTTGAGCTATTTGCCTCAAGAAGCCTCAATTTTTCGCAAGCTCAATGTGGCCGACAACGTGCGTGCAGTGTTGGAATTGCAACAAGACAGCCTAGGCTTGGCTTTGGACAAAAACGCCATTGAATCTCGTTTAGAGAGCTTGTTGCAGGAGTTGCGCATCGAGCATTTGCGTGATGCACCTGCGCCCTCTTTGTCTGGGGGTGAGCGCCGGCGGGTGGAAATTGCGCGGGCTTTGGCGACCCAGCCGCGCTTTATTTTGTTGGACGAACCGTTTGCCGGTATCGACCCGATTGCGGTCTTGGAAATTCAGCGCATCATCGGGTTTTTGAAAGCCAAGGGGATTGGCGTGTTGATCACCGACCACAATGTGCGCGAAACTTTGGGCATTTGTGACCACGCCAGCATCATCAGCGAGGGGCGCGTGCTGGCCGAGGGAACACCCGAGACGATTGTCAATAACCCAGAGGTACGGCGGGTGTACCTGGGCGAAAACTTCCGCATGTGAGGGCGAGGCGCAGCTTATGAAGCAAGGCCTGTCACTTCGCGTATCACAACATTTGGCGCTCACGCCACAGTTGCAGCAATCGATCCGCTTGCTGCAACTCTCTACGCTAGAGTTAAGCCAAGAAGTCGAGCAAATGCTGGACGACAACCCGTTTCTAGAAAAGGAAATGGAAGACTTGGCGGTGCGTGAAGACTTTGGCTTAGAGCAAGAAAACACCCAAGCCGCCAGCTCTGAAGCCGAGCCCGAGAGTTGGGACGGCCCCATGGACCGCTTGAGCGAAGTGCGCGTGGAAACTGCCAGCGAGACCACCTCGCCCATTGACGCCGAGGGCGTGGCCGAGAGCTGGGATGGCGACGGCAGCGTGGAGTTTTCAGCTGACGACAGCGAGTGGGGTTGCGACGCACCGGCGCGCAATAACAACAGCAGCAATGATGACGATGAAAAAGCCCAAGCCACCGAGTTGGCGCGCAACCAAGAGTCGCTGACGGCGTTTTTGCATCGCCAAGCCTTGTCGCTGCGCTTGGACGACACCGACCGCGCAGCTTTGCGTTTTCTCATCGAATCTTTGAATGACGAAGGCTATTTGGAAGACAGTTTCCAAACCTTGGCCGAGAGTTTGGCGGGTGACGACCTCGAGCAGTGCGAAGAATTGGTGCACCGGTTTCAGGTGGCGCTGAGCTTGCTGCAAAGCTTGGAGCCCACTGGCGTGGGTGCGCGTGACTTGGGCGAGTGTTTGCGTTTGCAGTTGCAAACCATTGCCGCAGACACCGAAGAGCGCGCCGAGTTGCGCGCTTGTGCACTGGCCATTTGCAAGCAACCCCTGGAGCTGTTGGCCAAGCGGGACTTCAAGCGCTTGGCGCTGCTGGTCAATGACAGCGAAGCACAGGTCAAACTCGCCATCGCGCTCATTGCTCGCTTAGAGCCCAAGCCGGGCAGGCGATTTATTGACGTCGAGCGCAACGTCATCATCCCCGATGTGCTGATCTTGCCGCACGGCGTTGACAAACAAGGCACGCCGCAATTTCGCGCCATGCTCAACCCCGAGGTGATGCCGCGTCTGAAGGTGAACGACATTTACGCCAACGCTTTAAAGGGCGGCAAAGGCGACGGCCATGCGGGCTTGCAGCAACGGTTGCAAGAAGCCCGCTGGATGATCAAAAACATCCAACAGCGCTTTGACACCATCTTGCGCGTGAGCAACGCCATCACGCAGCGGCAAAAAAGCTTTTTCATTCACGGCGAATTGGCCATGAAGCCCATGGTGCTGCGCGAGATTGCCGAAGAACTGGGGCTGCACGAGTCCACCATCAGCCGCGTTACCACCGCCAAGTACATGCACACGCCTTATGGCACGTTTGAGCTGAAATTTTTCTTTGGCTCGGGGCTGGGCACCGACAGCGGCAACAACGCTTCGAGCACCGCGGTGCGCGCCCTCATCAAGCAACTGATCGCGAGTGAAAACCCCAAGAAGCCCTTGTCGGATAACCAACTCTCGGACATGCTCAAAGAGCAAGGCATAGACTGCGCGCGCCGCACCGTTGCCAAATACCGCGAAGCCCTGCGCATAGCACCCACCAACCTGCGTAAAACCCTGTGAACGCCTTGCAATTGTTTGTGCCCTGCGCTGCAGGGGTGGAATCTTTTTTGGCCTATGAGGTGGCGCAAATCACAGGGCTGGCCAGTCGCGACCTGCAAACCTTGCGCGGCGGCGTGCAGATGCAAGCCTCTTGGCGAGCTGCCTTGCAACTCAATTTGCACAGTCGCCTAGGCATGCGGGTGTTGATTCAGTTGGCGCACCAGCCTTATACCAGCGAGGATGACATTTACAACGCGGCCAGCGCCGTGGCTTGGGAAATGTGGTTCACGCACAAGCAAAGTTTCAGGGTTGAAATCACCGCGCAGCACAGCCCCTTGAAGAGCTTGAACTTCGCCACCCTCAGGGTGAAAGACGCGATTGCCGACCGCTTTCGCGACAAAAGCGGTGTTCGCCCCGATGTGGACACCCAACGCCCCGATGTGCGGGTCCATGCCCACCTGACCGACAAAATGCTCACCCTGTATTTGGACACCACCGGTGAGCCGCTGTTCAAACGCGGTTGGCGCGAAGACACGGGCGACGCGCCATTGAAAGAGACCTTGGCTGCTGCCATGTTGGCCGCCAGTGGTTGGAGCATGCCACTGCTCACCGCACCCGGCGAGACCCCACCAGCCGTGCCATCGGTGGCGGGTGTCGAGCAAGGCATTCCCTTGTACGACCCGTGTTGCGGCAGCGGCACCATCGTCATTGAAGCCGCGCAAATTGCTTGTCGCATGGCTGCCGGCTTGCAGCGGCGTTTTGGGTTCGAGAAATTGCGCATGTTCGATGCCCATGTGTGGCGACAGTTACAAGACGAGGCCAGAGCGCAAGAGTGCGAGCCGCGTGCAGCGGTGTTTGGCAGCGATGTGGCCTTTCGCATGGTTGACTTTGCGCAACGCAATGCCGAGCGTGCCGGTGTGGCCCAGGCCGTGAACTTGCGCGGGGGCGACGCTTTGCAGCGTATGCCGCCCACCGATGTGAGTGGTGTGATGTTGGTGAATCCGCCTTACGGCGAGCGTATCGAAGCCGCCGGTGTGGCGGGTGCGGCCAGCCTGGCGCGCAGCGGTCGCGAGGTGGGGCAGGTGGAAGACGGCGGGGAGTTTTTCAGCCAACTGGCCAGCCATTGGAAGAAAAATTACACCGGCTGGCGCGCTTGGGTGCTCACGCCTGACCTGAAGTTACCCGGGCGCATGCGCCTGAAGGAGTCGCGCCGTGTGCCCATGTGGAACGGCCCCATCGAGTGCCGCATGTTCCGCTTCGACCTGATGGCAGGCTCGGCACGCAAACCGGCGGCTTGATGTCTTCGCCTGTGGTGATAGACACCAACATCGTGCTCGATATCTGGGTATACCAAGACCCGGCCACGCCGCCTCTTTGGCAAGCCTTAAAAGAAGGTGAGTTGCGCTGGTTGGCTACGCCACCCATGCGCGAGGAGTTGTTGCGGGTGCTGGACTACCCGCACATTGCCCGCCGACGCGAGCGCGACGGCCTGAGCGCACAAGACGTGCTGGCGCACTTTGACGGCTTGGCGCAGATGCAAACCGTGGCGCCCAAAGCGCCGTATGTGTGCAAGGACGAGGACGATCAAAAATTCATCGATTTGGCGGTGGCCCACCAAGCCTTGTTGCTCAGCAAAGACAAGCAGGTGCTACGAATGACCAACCGGCTTGCGCGCTTAGGCGTGGTGGTGAAAAAATCTCAAGGAGACCCATAATGAAAAGCATGAGTACGCAAGAAGCCCAGCAAGCTTTCGTGGTTTTACAGCAGCAAGCCCAAGCCCCATGGCAACTGCAAGAGAGCAGTTTGCACACCCAATGGAAATTCAAAAACTTTCTTCAAGCCATGGCCTTCATGAACGCGGTGGCCGAGGTGGCCGAGCGCATGAACCACCACCCCGAGTGGAGCAATGTGTACAACCGCGTGAACGTGCGCCTAACCACCCATGACGCGGGCGGGCTCACCCATTTAGATTTCGCGTTGGCACAAGCCATGGACAGCTTGGCTATCACCGCTTCCCAAAGTTAAACACGGCGCTTACTGGCTGCGCTGCTGCAGCAGTTGTAGCAATTGCCCCAGCGCATGGGCTTGGGTGGCCAAACGCACAGCAGCGCGGTCGCCCTCAAAGTGGCATGTCTGCACTTTCACCCACACGGTTTCAGCGCCAATCGTGGGGCCGCCGTCGGTGGGCAGACCCCAGGCAAAACACACCGTGCCCACGGGCTTGGTGGGGCTGCCGCCGCTGGGTCCCGCAATACCCGTGACCGCCACAGCCACTTGCGCTTGAGATTTTTTCAAAGCGCCCAGCACCATGGCTTGGGCGACTTCTTCGCTGACCGCGCCGTGACGCGCCAAAACAGCGCTTGGCACACCCAACATATCGTGCTTGGCCTCGTTGCTGTAACTGACAAAACCACGCTCAAACCATTGGCTGGAGCCTGCCAAGTCGGTGCAAGCCGCAGCGATCATGCCGCCGGTGCAACTCTCGGCGCTGGCCAACATCCAGCCGCGTTGCAGCAGCGCATCCGCCAAGGTAGAAACAGTGTGTTGCGTGTTCATCGTGTCGCCTGCCAAAGTGCCAAACACAGCAACGTGCAAAAAGCCGCCACGATGTCATCAAACATGATGCCAAAGCCGCCACGCCATCCCTGCCCGTGAAACGCCGCGTCTGCCCAGCCCACAGGGCCGGGCTTGACCGCGTCAAACAAGCGAAACAACACAAAGGCAACAAATTGCCCGGTCAAACTGGCGGGCATCCACAAAAACAATATCCACCAAAAAGCGGCAATCTCATCCCACACAATCGAGCTGGGGTCATTGACTTGCATATGGTCCGCTGTGATCTTGCAGACCCACCAACCCAAGGGCAAGGCAGCCACCAGCACACACGCCAGTTGCTCGGTGTCCAGCCAATAGTCCATCAATAAATAAGAGGCCCAAGCCCACAGGGTGCCGACCGTGCCTGGCGCCCAGGGGCTTAAGCCCGAGCCAAAACCCATGGCCACCCAGTGAGCAGGGTGAGAGAGCATGAAGCGCGAGGCTTGCAAACTGGCGGCGTAAGACATGAAAGCTTTTCTAAAGGGCGGGTTGTTAAACAGCGAAGTGGTCAAAACCGGCAAAGCGCCGCGACAGGGGCAGGCCTTGCAAGTCCAGCACCTGCAAGCCAGCCACGGGTGTGATGCGGCCTATGCAGGTGACGCTCACGCCGCATTGCTCGGCGGCGGCCAAAACCTCATCGGCTTGGTCGGGCGCTGCGGTAAACAGCAGCTCGTAGTCGTCGCCACCGGCCAAAGCGAAGTCTAAACGTTTGTTAAAGCTGATGGTTTGCATCGCATCACTGATGGCGGCGCTGTCTTGCACCCACGCCGTCTCTATCACCGCGCCTACATGGGAGCGCTGCAAGATGTGACCCAAGTCACCCAGCAAGCCGTCGCTGATGTCGATGGCCGCATTGGCCACGCCGCGCAATGCCAAGCCCAGCGACACCCGAGGCGTGGGCCTGTCCATGCGCGCACGCGCAGCCTCAAAGTCAGCGGTCTGCAGGCTGAGGTTGCCACGAAAAACTTCCAGGGCCAAGCGCGCATCGCCCACCGTGCCGCTGACATAAATATCGTCGCCCAGCTGCGCATGCTGGCGCAGCAAGGCGTCACCCGGCGGCACCTCGCCCAATACGGTGATGCAAATATTCAGTGGCCCTTGGGTGGTGTCGCCACCGATTAATTCGCAGCTGTGGGCATCAGCCAAAGCCCACAGGCCTTTGGCGAAGCCCGCCAGCCAAGCCTCGTCGACAGACGGCAAGGCCAAAGCCAAAGTGAAAGCCAAAGGTTTGGCGCCGCAAGCGGCCAAGTCGCTCAGGTTCACGGCCAAAGCTTTGTGGCCTACATCGGCAGAGGGGGTGGTGGATAAAAAATGTCGGCCTTGCACCAACATGTCGGACGACACCGCCAGTTGCATGCCGTGCTGCGGTTGCAGCAAAGCGCAGTCGTCGCCCACGCCCAGCACCGCTGTGCGGCCAGGGCGGGTGAAATAGCGGGCAATTAAATCAAATTCGCCCATGGAGGGTCAATGCATTTGACGTTTGCCGCTGTCGCTCAAGGCATCTAAAACAAACATAGGGATGTCGATATCAAACCGTTCGCCGTCCTCGGCCACGCAAAAATAACTGCCGTGCATGGTGCCCGTGGGGGTGCGCAGGCGCGCGCCGCTGGTGTATTCAAACACTTCGCCCGGTTGCAACAAGGGTTGGTAGCCCACCACGCCCAAGCCTTTGATTTTTTCATGCAAACCCTCGGCATCATTGATGTGCCAAGTGCGGGAAATCACTTGCGCGCCTATGTCGCCGGTATTGCGAATCAGCACTGAGTAGGCAAAGGCGAAGACACCGTCCTCGGGCGCGGATTGCTCGGGCAGGTAGTGAGGTGTGACTTCAACACGGAGTTGGTAGGCTGGCATAAGGTAGGTTTGATAGAAAATCAGCTGACTTACATTCTGACACCATAATAAGCCCTATGAAAAACTTCTACCGCATCGCCCCGTCCATTTTGTCCGCCGACTTTGCCCGTTTGGGCGAGGAGGTGAAAAACGTCATCGCCGCTGGTGCCGACTGGATTCACTTTGACGTGATGGACAACCACTATGTGCCCAACTTAACCTTTGGCCCCATGGTCTGTCAAGCCTTGAAGCCCCACGCCAAAACCGCTGCCGGTGTGGCGGTGCCCATTGATGTGCACCTGATGGTGCAACCGGTGGACGCCTTGGCCGCCGCTTTTGCCCAAGCTGGCGCCGACCTGATTAGCTTTCACCCTGATGCCTCAGCCCACGCACACCGCAGCGTGCAAGCCATCAAGGCCGCGGGTTGCCAAGCCGGTGTGGTGTTCAATCCGGCCGAGCCGTTGGATGTGCTTGATTGGCTGATCGACGACATTGAGCTCATTCTCATCATGAGCGTCAACCCAGGCTTTGGCGGACAAAGTTTCATCGACTCAGCCTTGCGCAAAGTCGAGCATGCACGCAAACGCATTGAGGCCAGCGGACGCGATATCCGCTTGGAAGTCGATGGCGGCATCAAGCCAGACAATATCCGCCAAGTGGCCAATGCAGGTGCGGACACTTTTGTGGCGGGCAGCGCGATTTTTGGCAAACCCGATTACAAAGCCGTCATCGACCAAATGCGCGTGGCTCTAGCTTAGTTTTTATCTTGAAAGTTCTCATGTTTCTTCGATTCAATTGCGTGGCGCTTGCCATTTTTTTGGCGCTTGTCAGCAACCTTGCCCAAGCTGCTTGTTTTGCCGATTCGCCCTTGACCCGCCCCGATGAGCGCTACCAAGCGGTGGACGGCAGCAACGGCGCGGAAGTCAAAGACACGCAAACAGGTTTGGTCTGGCAGCGCTGTATGCATGGCCTAAAGTGGGATGGCAATGCCTGCTCGGGCAATGTAACGCCGCAAGACTGGCCCACTGCCACCAAGACCGTTGCCGGCGCAAAGCCTTGGCGTTTGCCTACCCAAGCCGAGTTGCAAGACTTGATTGAGAAAAGCTGCAGCAAGCCCGCTTTGAACAGCAATTGGTTTGGCTCTGGCCCCATGGGCTGGGTTTGGACTGCGACTGACATGGGCAGTCCCGATGGCTCGGTGGTGATCAACACCGAAAACGGCCTGATTGCCAACCTGATCAAAAAACTTCCGCTTTATGTGCGCTGGGTGCGCTAACTTAACTAACAGTTCATACCTATGAATATCCCAACTTTGCAAGCCCTGATGATCGACCTTGATGGCACCATGGTCGACACCATGGCCGACTTCGAGGCCGCACTTAATTTGGCTTTGGCCGACATCGATTTGCCCAAGGTTTCCCCTGCCGTTGTCAGTATTGCGGTAGGCAAAGGCTCGGAGCATTTGGTGCGCACCGTGCTGCAACACCAGTTGCGGCTGCCCGAGGTGCAAGCCAGTGGCTTGGTATGTGACAACACCACCGTGGACTCCATGTACGAGGCAGCCTTTTTGCGCTACCAGCATCACTATGGCCATGTCAACGGTCAGCACGCCGAGGTCTACGCGGGAGTGTTGCAAGGCTTGCAAGCTTTTCAAGCACGAGGCCTACCCATGGCCTGCCTCACCAACAAACCCACCGCTTTCGCCAAAGATTTGTTGGCGCGTAAAGGGCTTGATGGGTTTTTTGGCCATGTGTATGGTGGTGACGCTTTTCCACGCAAAAAGCCCGACCCCATGCCACTGTTGGAAACTTGCAAAGCTTTGGGTACCGCGCCATCACACACTTTGATGCTGGGCGACTCACAAAATGACGCCCAAGCCGCCCGTGCCGCCGCCTGCCCCGTGGTTCTGGTGACTTATGGTTACAACCATGGCGAGCCTATCCGCGGTGTGGACTGCGACGGCTTTATCGACAGCTTCACCGAGCTGCGGCTTTAAGCGCCTACTGGCGTATTTGATACACTTTCCTGTATGTTTATGCATCTCAACACCCTCACAGGTTGCAATGACCGAGGAGCTTGGCCTTGGCGTCGCCAGCCCTGCTCGGCGGTGATGGTGTTGGTTTAAACCTTTTACTGCCTCCTTCTCTAGGGGCCCTTGCTTGGCGCCCCTGTGTCAATTTAGAAAGCCCTGAATGGGCCGAGCTGTGGAGGCTCTAGCGTGATGACAGAAACCGAATTCAATCAACTTTCCAAGCAAGGCTACAACCGCATACCTTTGATGCTGCAAGCCTTTGCCGACCTTGAAACCCCGCTCTCGCTCTACCTGAAGCTGGCGTTTCACCAAGACGGGGGCAAGCACAGCTTTTTGCTCGAATCGGTGGTGGGTGGCGAGCGCTTTGGGCGTTACAGCTTCATTGGTCTGCCAGCGCGCACCTTGCTGCGCGCCAATGGTTTTGGCCAAGCCGCACACACCGAGGTGGTGACCGATGGCGTGGTGATGGAAACCGACCATGGCAACCCGCTGGACTTCATTGCCAGCTACCAACAGCGATTCAAAGTGGCGCTGCGCCCAGGCATGCCTAGGTTTTGCGGCGGCTTGGCCGGCTACTTTGGTTACGACACGGTGCGCCACATCGAGAAGAAGTTGCTGCACTCTTGTCCGCCCGACAGCTTGGGCTGCCCGGATATTTTGCTGCTGCAAACCGAAGAGTTGGCGGTGATCGACAACTTGTCTGGCAAGCTCACATTGCTGGTGTACGTGGACCCTGCGCTTGCCCAGGCTTACGCCAGCGGACTCAAGCGTTTGCAGCAACTCAAAGAGATGCTCAAGCATTCGGTGCAGGCGCCCGAACTCAAGGCGTCTGTTCCTCAAGATGCCCAGCGCTCGTTTGTCAAGGCAGATTATTTGAAGGCGGTTGATCGCGCCAAAGACCTCATTGAGGCCGGCGACTTCATGCAAGTGCAAGTGGGGCAACGCATACAAAAGCGCTTCACCCAAAGCCCTTTGTCTTTGTACCGCGCTTTGCGCTCTTTGAACCCCAGTCCCTATATGTATTACTACCACATGGGCGACTTTCATGTGGTGGGGGCTTCGCCTGAAATTTTGGTGCGCCAAGAAACCACGCCTGAGGGCAACAAGGTCACTATCCGCCCCTTGGCCGGCACTCGCCCGCGTGCGGCAACGCCAGAGGCAGACTTGGCCGCCGAGCAAGAACTCATTAACGATCCCAAAGAACGCGCCGAACACGTGATGCTGATCGACTTGGCCCGCAACGACATTGGGCGCATCGCCAAAACCGGTACGGTGAAGGTGACCGAAGCTTTTGCGGTGGAGCGTTACAGCCATGTGATGCACATCGTCAGCAATGTCGAAGGCATGTTGAAAGACGGCATGAGCAGCATGGATGTGCTGCGCGCCACTTTCCCCGCCGGCACCCTCACTGGCGCGCCCAAAGTGCATGCCATGGAACTCATCGACCAACTCGAACCGGTCAAGCGCGGTATTTATGGCGGTGCTTGCGGTTACCTCAGCTTCGCTGGTGACATGGATGTGGCTATTGCCATTCGCACCGGCATCATCAAAGACAACACCTTGTATGTGCAAGCTGCTGCGGGGGTGGTGGCGGACTCCATCCCTGAGATGGAGTGGCTGGAAACCGAGCACAAGGCGCGGGCCTTGCTGCGTGCCAGCGAGTTGGTCGAAGGGGGTTTGGAATGAAACTCCTGATGATCGACAACTACGACAGCTTCACCTATAACTTGGTGCAGTATTTTGGTGAGCTTGGTGCCGAGGTGCTGGTTCATCGCAACGATGAAATCAGCTTGGCAGAAATAGCGGCGCTCAAGCCCAGCCATCTGGTGGTGTCTCCCGGCCCATGTTCGCCCGCAGAAGCGGGCATTTCAGTGGCGGCCATTCAGCATTTTGCCGGCAAGTTGCCTATTTTGGGCGTGTGTTTGGGACACCAAAGCATAGGCGCAGCTTTTGGCGGGCGCATCATTCGCGCCCAGCAACTTATGCATGGCAAAACCAGTCTCATCCATACCACCCAGCAAGGCGTGTTTGCCGATTTGCCCAAGGACTTCACCGTCAACCGCTACCACTCGCTGGCGATTGAGCGCAGCACTTGTCCGCCGGAGTTGGAAGTAACGGCCTGGACCGAGGACGGCGAAATCATGGGTGTGCGCCATCGCAGTTTGCCCATTGAGGGCGTGCAGTTTCACCCCGAGTCCATACTCACCGAACACGGACACGCTTTGTTGAACAACTTTTTGAAAACGCCTCAGCCATGACCATCACCCCTACCGAAGCACTGCAGCGCACCATTGAGCACCGTGAAATTTTTCACGACGAGATGCTGCACTTGATGCGCATGATCATGAACGGAGAAATAACGCCGCTCATGACTGCGGCCATTCTGACCGGCTTGCGGGTGAAAAAAGAAACGATTGGCGAAATCACAGCAGCTGCGCAAGTTATGCGTGAGTTTTCCACCAAGGTCGAGGTGGCTGATCGAACCCATTTGGTCGATATCGTCGGCACCGGCGGCGATGGCGCCCACACCTTCAATATATCCACCTGCGCTATGTTTGTGGCCGCCGCCGCTGGTGCGCAGGTCAGCAAACATGGCGGGCGCAGCGTCAGCAGCAAAAGCGGCAGCGCCGATGTGCTCGAGAGCTTGGGCGCACACATCAACCTCTCGCCTGCCTTGATTGCCCAATGCATTGCCGAGGTAGGCATTGGTTTTATGTTCGCGCCCAACCACCATCCCGCCATGAAAAATGTGGCACCGGTTCGCAAAGAACTGGGCGTTCGCAGCTTGTTCAATATTTTGGGGCCACTCACCAACCCCGCTTCAGCGCCGCATATTTTGATGGGGGTGTTTCACTCCGATTTGGTGGGTATTCAAATCCGTACTTTGCAACGTTTGGGTGCCGAGCATGCTTTGGTGGTGTATGGGCGTGACGGTATGGACGAGGTCAGTTTGGGCGCTTCAACTTTGGTGGGTGAATTGAAAAATGGCGACATCACTGAGTATGAAATTCATCCAGAAGATTTTGGCCTGAGCATGGCCAGTCACCGCACACTGAGAGTGGACACGCCCGAGCAGTCGCGCGACATGGTGCTTGCTGTTTTAGACAACCAAGCCGGCGCGCCACGCGACATCGTCGCCTTGAATGCGGGTATTGCGTTGTATGCCGCCAATGTGGCGCCCACCATGGCAGCAGGTATTGCCTTGGCGCAGCAAGTCTTGGCCAACGGCCTAGCCAAAGCTAAGTTGGCACAATGGCTGGCATTCACCCACCAACATGCGGCAACATCTTTAAAGGCCTAGCAGTGAGCGATATCCTGAATCAAATTATCCAAACCAAGCGCGAGGAAGTGGCTCTGCGTAAGCGCGCCGTGTCACTGCAGGCGGTCAGAGCGGACGCCTTGAGCCGCGTGCTCACCCGTGACTTTGAAGGTGCTTTGCGGCGCAAGATTGCAGCCGGCCATGCCGCAGTAATTGCTGAAGTGAAAAAAGCCAGTCCTTCTAAAGGTTTGTTGCGTGAGGACTTCATCCCTGCGGATATTGCCCAAAGCTATGCCTTTGGCGACGGCAAAATCAGCGCTGCATGTTTGTCGGTGCTGACCGATCAGCAGTATTTTCAAGGCAGCAACGACTTTCTTAAGCAAGCCAGGGCTTCTTGCGATTTGCCGGTGTTGCGCAAAGACTTCATGATCGACATTTACCAAATCTACGAGTCCCGCGCCATGGGCGCAGACTGCGTGCTGTTGATCGCCGCTTGCTTAGATGACGCGCAAATGGCCGAGTTTGAGGCCGCTGCCCGCAGCCTTGACATGGCGGTGCTGGTCGAGGTGCATGACCGTCAAGAACTCGATCGCGCGCTCAAACTCAAAACCCCGCTATTGGGTGTGAACAACCGCAACCTGCGTACTTTTGAGGTGTCCTTAGACACCACGCTTGCGCTCATGCAAAATCTGCCCGCAGACAAATTGCTGGTGACTGAAAGCGGCATCGCCACCCGCGAAGATGTGAGCCGTTTGCGTGCGGCAGGCGTTCATGCGTTTTTGGTGGGAGAAGCCTTTATGCGTGCCCAACAGCCTGGTGAGGCCTTGGCCGTCTTGTTCGGTGACTGAAAGCGCTGGTTTAACCGCGGTCGAGCCCTTGGCTTGGCCGGTGCATCCCTCATGGCAGCCCTTGGTCGACCGGTTTTGGCAAAGTTCACAAGGGCAGGCTTTGTTGGTTTTTTTGCGGCAACGTTTGCATGTCGGTGCACGCATTTATCCGGCCCAGCCTTTGCGCGCTTTGTGGCTCACGCCCCTGCCAGAAATCAAGGTGGTGATTTTGGGCCAAGACCCCTATCACGGCGTCGGGCAGGCTGAGGGCTTGGCCTTTTCAGTGCCTGCTGGCGTGACACCGCCCCCATCACTGCGCAATATTTTTAAAGAGCTATTGAGTGATTTGGGCCAGGCCCCGCCTTTTGAGGCCACTTTGACCCCTTGGGCCAGCAAGGGTGTTTTGCTGCTCAACACCTGTTTGAGTGTGGAAGATGGCTTGCCCGCCAGCCACGCCAGAAAAGGTTGGGAGGCACTCACTGACGAAATTATCCAAGCAATAGCTGAATCGACCCATGCGTGTGTATTTATGTTGTGGGGTGCGCACGCCCAGTCAAAGCGTGCCTTGATCGCCCAAACATCAAGCCATCAGCCAACTTGTTGGGTCTTACAAGCCAACCATCCCTCGCCCTTGTCTGCCTTACGCGGCGACACGCCTTTCATCGGGTGTCAGCACTTTTCCAAGGCGCAAAAATGGTTGAAAACCCAAGGCGTATCAATGGATTGGCGTCTCGAGAGCTAAAAACGCCAACTGCTTGTATGAATTGGTCTTTTCTCTTGCCTCAGCGAAGTTTCTAGACTGGAATATGCTATAGTCTTTGGCTCGCTGGAGGGGTGCCCGAGTGGCTAAAGGGGGCAGACTGTAAATCTGTTGGCTTACGCCTACGCTGGTTCGAATCCAG
>Ga0209444_10000092_pt1 | contig 47418 bp, 40 predicted proteins | sample LauGreFaBDMM15DN_2_FD_188215 | JGI IMG/M metagenome (GOLD analysis project Ga0209444, IMG submission 188215) | Freshwater lake microbial communities from Lake Michigan, USA - Fa13.BD.MM15.DN (SPAdes) (version 2) | ecosystem: Environmental > Aquatic > Freshwater > Lake | place: Lake Michigan... | reverse complement strand
TTCGTTCCGCGAGGGATAAAACCGTTATCGAGGGAGAAGTAAAGTGGCTGAAATTTCAATTAAGGGCGCACGCCGAACTGAGTTTGGCAAAGGTGCATCTCGTAGATCACGCCGTGATGGATTTATTCCGGCAGTAATTTATGGTCATGGTGAGAAGCCACAACATGTTGCTCTTCCTTCTCGTGAGTTAGGTATTGCACTTAAAACCTCAAACGTTTTGATTGATGTTGTATTAGATGATCACACAGAGTTAACACTTCCTAAATCTGTTAGCCGTGATCCATTAACAGGTTTATTAGAGCATATTGATTTAGTAATTGTGCGCCGTGGTGAGAAAGTTATTGTCTCTGTTCCAGTTCACACTGAAGGTAAGTATGACCAAGATGGTATTTTGGAACACACAAATAACTCAATTGAGGTTGAGGCAGATGTAACCAGCATTCCATCATTCTTGATCTTAAGCATGGAAGGCATGATGGCTGGTGAATCTAAGAGCGCAGCTGATGTCGTTCTGCCAGCAGGTATTAGATTAATAAGTGATCCGAAGATGACTGTTGTTCATCTATCTGTACGCGCTGCTGAGGAAGAGGTTGTAGTTGTTGCCGCTCCTGCTGAAGGTGATGCCGCAGCCGCTCCTGCTGAAGGTGATGCCGCAGCCGCCGCTCCTGCTGAAGGTGCTGATAAGAAGGATGATAAGAAAGATGATAAGAAGGAAAAGAAGAAGTAAGTAGGGCTAGCCTTAACTTATGGCTGATCGTTGGTTAGTAGTTGGACTGGGAAATCCAGGGGATGAGTATGAAAAAACTCGCCATAATGTTGGCCAACTTGTTTTAGATTATCTTTCTAGTGGCCAAAAATTTTCTGCTCACAAATCAAGGATGCAAATTTGTGAGGTTAAGTGTGGCAGTAACATTTTAGTTTTAGCTAAATCTCGTGGTTTTATGAATGAATCTGGTGGCCCAACTAAGGCGCTTGCTGATTTTTATAAGGTTGAAACTTTGAAAATAATTATTATTCATGATGAGTTAGATCTACCCTTTAATGCGCTTCGGATAAAACAGGGTGGGGGCGATAATGGGCATAATGGGCTTAAGTCACTTACCGCATCCCTTTCTACCTCAGATTACTACCGAATTCGAATGGGAATTGGTCGACCAATCGGTGATCAAGATCCAGCAGATTTTGTCTTAAAACAATTTGCTAAGGATGAAAAAAAAGAATTGCCACAGTTTATGCAACGCGGGGCTGATGCGGTTGAATCACTAGTTTTAAATGGCCTAGATAAATCTCAGAGTAGTTTTAACGGTTAAATCAGCCAGTATTACGAAGTCCTGCAGCAACACCATTAATAGTTAAAAGCAGAGCACGAGAAAGTAATGGATCAATGTCTTTTTGAGTACGGACCCGCTTAAGCAGAGAAATTTGCAGCAGTTGTAAAGGCGCAAGGTAGGTATCGCGCACCTGCAGCGTTCTAGCCAAAATAGGTTGATTACCTAAAACCTCAGATTTATTTGTCAGTAGTAGCAACTCTTTAACAGTTAACTCAAACTCATCTTTTATTTGATCAAATATTTTATGAAGTGAAGGATCAACTAGTGTTGTTACATAACGCGCAGCGATTTCTAGATCGGTCTTAGCTAAGGTCATCTCAACATTACTTATAAAGGTTCGGAAGAAGTGCCAATCCTTAAGAAGGGTTTTAAGTAGATCAGTCTTACCTGCCTCTCGGGCTGCCTTAAGTCCAGAGCCAACTCCATACCAACCTGGCACAATCTGACGAGATTGGGTCCAGCCAAATACCCATGGAATTGCTCGTAGTGATTCTAAGCCGGTAGATGAATCTGCTCGCTTAGATGGCCGTGATCCTAAAAATAGATTTCCTAGTTGTTCAACAGGTGTTGAAGCATAAAAGTATGCAGGCAGATCTGGTTGATCAACTAAGTTTCGATAAGCAGAAAAAGCGTTTTCACTAATTAAATCCATACATGAATTCCAACTATTTAAATCATCGATTGGCTGTCTTGGCTTGCGATTTAGCACAGTTGCCTCAAGAGCGGCAGCAAGAGTTAACTCTAAGTTTTCTTTTGCCAAAGCCGGCAGCCCATACTTATCGGAGATAACCTCACCTTGCTCCGTCATCTTTATGTGACCATCAATTGATCCCCATGGAAGTGCAATTAAGGCATCATATGTTGGTCCACCACCGCGGCCAACTGATCCTCCGCGGCCATGAAATAGTCGTAATCTCACACCATGTTTAATTGCAACATCACGTAATTTTCGTTGCGCTTTATGAATCTCCCACTGGCTAGTTGTGATGCCTGCATCTTTATTAGAGTCAGAGTAACCAAGCATTACCTCTTGTGTATCACCACGTAATTTAACAATTTTGCGATAGCTGGGATTACTCAGCAGTTCATCTAATATTTTATCGGCTGTTCTCAACTCTGCTACAGTTTCAAGAAGTGGCACAAAACCAATCTTTGCATATGGCTTTTTATCAGTTAGTGAAACTAAGCCAACTAACTTACCAATTAATACCGCAGCTAATACATCGTTTGCTGACTTAGTCATTGAGATGATGTAACTCTCAATTACCTCAGAACCATACTCAGATATTAGCTCAGCAATTGCCGTAAATGTATTTAGGCACTTACTTGATGGTTCATCAACTCCTTTTGTATCTGGAATTTTTTCCGATAATAACTCTTTATTTATTACCGCACTACTTGAACTACCAAATAAATTAGATATTAAGTGGTGGTGAGCATCTGAGTGTTCACGAATATCCATAGTTGCATGGGTTATGCCAAAGGCTGAGATCGCTCTAGTGATTCGCTCAAGTAATCCATTTGCAATTAACTCGCCATTATGTGCCAGTAATGAGGAGCGCATAATTTCAAAATCTGCTAATAGTTCAGCAGTATCTAAGTAGCTCCGGCCAGCAATATGTGGTGTGCCATTTGTATGCCGCGCTTGGGTAATAGCCAACTTATGCCTAATAGCCGTAGCTTTTAATCGGTAGGGCTCTTCAACATTAATTCTTCGGTACCGATCTTCAATCTCTGGCAGCAACTGTAAATCTTTAGCTACAGATTTCTCTAATTCAGCTGAAACACCCGCCAACTTAGTTGAAACCGAGAGTGCTTGGCGCAGTTCATCTAAATGTTTAAATGCCGTGCGTGTAAAGTGCGCATTCTGTAAGCGGATAGTTGCCTTAGTTACATCAGCGGTTATATGGGGATTACCATCTCGATCACCACCAATCCAAGTACCAAATGAAAGCGGCCTGGCAGTTAGTGAAAGATCAATGCCTAAACGCTTAACCTCACTAGCAAACTCAGCTAGTACCTCTGGCACGCTCTCAATCAGTAACTCATCTAGATAGTAAATAGAATTAATAGCTTCATCTAATGGCTCTGGCCTACCTAACCGAAGCTCATCTGTTTGCCAAAGCAAATCGATACTCTCGGCCAACCTTTGAGTCTGCACTTTACTCTCAGGTGTTTCTAGTAACTGCGCAATTGTTGTCATCTTACTTAGAACTGATCGGCGTGCTGCCTCAGTTGGGTGAGCGGTAAATACTGGTCTAACTGAAAAGTTATCTAACCAGAGTTGTAGATCTTTTTCATCAAAGTCTTTACTATTTTTTTGTGCTAGTAGAATATTATCAACTGCTCGGCTTAGCCAAGATCCACTAGATTTATGTTCTGCGGCTAACACTTTAGAGCGATTTACCTGCTCCGCCACATTTGCTAAATTAAAAAAGTTACTAAAGGCTCTAACTAATGAGATTGTTTGTTGATCAGTTAATTTATTTAAAATTTCATCTTGACCACCAGCTCGGCCAGCAAGCCTTACCGACTCCACCAATGCGAGTAATTGCTCACCCTCTTGTCGCACCAAGGTTTGACCCAATAAATCTGCCAACCGGCGAACATCATTACGTAAATCTGTGTTTTCAGAGGCTGCACTCATGGCGTAATCATTACAGGTTATTAATTAAGCCGGCGCACCTTTTGGCAAAGGGCCGCAAAATGAGCGGTTAGAATTGGCTCTGTAACCCCCCTTCATTTATGGAGCGGGGGTATGTGGCGTTTATTTAGAGAAAGGGGGAGGTAATGATAAATCTTTTCACCACACTCTCTGCGCCCATTGAAAAATACTTAGCACAAGCAGATGAACTAGTTGCACCCTATGCCTCACATGCATTATTGGCCACCACCGCCAACTCACCACTGTTACTAGTAACTACCTCAACGCGTTTAGCTGATGAGTTGTCAAAAGAGATTACATCATTAATTGGCCAAGATCAGGTTACTAACTTTCCGCCTTGGGAAACTTTGCCCCATGAGCGACTAAGTCCTAAAGCTGACACAGTTACAGCCAGATTTAAGGCATTAGATCAAATTACCAATAACAAGATAAAAATTGTAGTTTGCTCAATTAGAGCACTACTACAACCAATTATTGCTAATGATTTAGATACTTCGCGGATAAGAATTACACCAGGAGAGCAGATTTTAATGATTGATTTAATTACTCAATTAAGTCAATTTGGTTTTACTAGGGCAGATTTGGTTGAGCGAAGGGGTGATTTCGCCGTACGGGGTGGAATTTTAGATTTATTTCCAGCGGATAAAGAGCATCCAATACGAATAGATTTCTTTGGAGATGAGATTGATAATCTATCTTTTTTTGCAATCTCTGATCAACGCTCACTTACCAGAATTGATGATGAGTTAATAATCTATCCATGTCGTGAGTTACTACTTGATGAGCAGATAAAAAATCGAGCAGTGATTTTAGGTAAAGAGTTTCCCCAACTTACTGAGCTGACTGATAAATTAATGCAAGGCATTACCTTTGAAGGAATGGAATCACTTGCTGCCGGATTAGTTGGTGAATTTAAAAGTATTTTAGGTTTTCTTCCTAAGAGTACTCAGATTTGGTTTATTGATGAACCAAGGCTTAGGTCAAGAGCAGCAGATTTAATTACTACTAACCAAGAGTTTTTAGCAGCAACCTGGTCAAATCTTGCATGGTCGCAGGAGAAAGATATAGCGCCCCCACTTGATCTGACTGAGCAATTAGGCAGAGGTGGTTTTTATGAACTAGTAGAGATCGAAAGATTAGCTAGCGACCTTAACTTCTCTATGAGATCCTTAAATCTTTACCCCAGTACACCAGATCAAATAGTTATTGATTTCCTTGATGAAATAGGCAGTTATGGCGGTAAGTATGAGCAGGTGATATCTGATATTGCGCAGTGGCATAAAGCGGGATATCAAGTGCTCTTTACCGCTGCAGGAGCTGGCACATTAAAGCGGTTTTCTGAGTTACTTAATACCTCTGATTTGCCGAACCAAATAATCAAAGAGGTGGGTGAATCACCCAGTGGTGATTTAATTAATTTAATCAGATCTGACATACAACATGGATTTATTAGTGAAAAATTTAAGATAGTAGTTGTAACAGATAAAGATATCTCTGGTCAGCGTTCTGCAGATAAAGATTTAGCACGCATGCCATCTAGGCGTAAAAAAGCAATTGACCCACTGCAGCTTAAAACAGGGGATTATGTAGTTCACCAACAACATGGGGTTGGTAGATATTTAGAGTTAATTAATAGAAGTGTGGGTGGAGTTTCTAGAGAGTATTTAGTTATTGAGTATGCCTCAACAAAACGGGGACAACCTGCAGATCGATTATTTGTTCCTACCGACACACTCGAGCAGGTAACAAAGTATGTAGGTGGTGAGGCACCGGCACTTCACCGAATTGGTGGCGCTGATTGGCAAAACAGTAAACGTAAAGCACGTAAAGCGGTAAAACAAATAGCGGCAGAGCTAATCAGATTATATGCAGCACGAATGAGTGCCCCTGGCTTTGCTTTCTCTCCAGATACACCATGGCAAAAAGAGTTAGAGGAGAGTTTTGCATTTGTAGAGACTATTGATCAACAGGCAACTATTGATGAGGTTAAGCAGGATATGGAAAAACCAAATCCTATGGACCGGATTGTTTGCGGTGATGTTGGGTATGGAAAAACTGAGATCGCAGTTAGAGCTGCTTTTAAAGCTGTGCAAGATAGTAAGCAGGTTGCAATTCTTGTTCCAACCACATTACTTGTCCAGCAACATTTCACTACTTTTTCAAATCGTTACGCCGGATTTCCAATAAAAATCGCAGCCTTGTCTAGATTTAATACACCGCGTGAAAGTAAAGAGGTGGTAGCAGGTCTTAAATCGGGTGTGATTGATGTGGTAATTGGAACTCACAGATTGCTATCAAAAGATATTGAGTTTGCAAATCTTGGCTTACTAGTAGTTGATGAGGAGCAGAGGTTTGGTGTTGAGCATAAAGAGGAGTTAAAGAAAGCAAGGACAAATGTGGATGTACTGGCAATGTCAGCCACACCAATCCCAAGAACACTTGAAATGGCAATTACTGGAATTAGAGAGATGTCTAATATAACTACGCCACCAGAGGAGCGACATCCAGTTTTAACATATGTAGGACCCTATGATGAAAAACAAGTAACTGCAGCAATTCACCGAGAGTTATTAAGAGATGGACAAATTTTTTATATTCATAATCGAGTTGAAAGTATTGATGCCGTAGCGCAGCGAATTAAAAAGTTAGTACCAGAGATAAAGATTGCTATCGCCCATGGTCAGATGAATGAGAGGATATTAGAGGAGGTAATTTTAGGGTTTTGGAATAGAGAGTTTGATTTGCTTCTATGCACAACAATTATTGAAAGTGGAATTGATATTCCAAATGCTAATACTTTAATTGTTGATAGATCTGATTTATTTGGGCTATCCCAGCTTCACCAATTACGTGGTCGAGTTGGTAGAAGTCGAGAGCGAGCCTATGCATATTTTCTCTACCCAACTGAGCAACCAATTACTGAGTTAGCCCATGATCGACTAACCACAATCGCAACAAATACAGATCTTGGTGCGGGTATGCAGGTTGCACTTAAAGATTTAGAGATTCGCGGTGCTGGTAACTTATTAGGCGGTGAGCAATCAGGTCATATTGCAGAGGTTGGTTTTGATCTGTATATGCGTATGGTGGCAGATGCGGTAGATGAGTTTAAGAGCGGCTACTTTGCAGAGAAGCCAAAAAATAGTGAGTGCAAAGTTGAGTTACCAATTAATGCACATCTACCAGTTGATTACATTGAATCGGAGAGATTAAGGTTAGATATTTATCGTCGAATGGCAGATGCCACAAATGATCTAGCTTTAGCTGAAATTAGATCTGAGTTATTAGATCGCTTTGGCCCATTGCCTGAACCTGCGCAGGAGTTATTAGCGGTGGCAGCACTTAGATTATTTGCAAAAAGCTTAGCCCTGACAGATATTGCTTTTTCTGGAAAAAGTCTGCGCCTGTCACCAGTCTCACTGCCAGAATCTGCACAACTGAGGTTAGCCCGACTATACCCAGGGTCAATCTACAAAAACGCCAGCCAAATTCTCTTAGTTGCTAGACCTGTTGCTGCAAATTGGATAGAAAGTGCACCGATAGGGGATACTTCAACTATTGAATGGGTAGAGACAGTTCTGCACAATCTGATTGCCCCAACTGCTAGTAAATAACTAAAGGATAAATACAATGCAATTTTATAAGAGAGTACTCACTGGGTTGATAGTTGTATCTCTTCTTACTGGTTGCAGTGAAATGAGTTCTGGTGTAACAGTTGGTAAAAAAGAGATAAAAGCTAGTGAGATTCAAAAGTCAGTTGATGAAGTTTTAGTTGCTCGCAAAAATATAGACACCTCGCAGATGGAGTTAGTAGAAGGCCCTGAATTACTTCGTAATCAAGCACAATTTGTAATTATCTCTAATGTATTAGACAAAATTGCAACCGATATGAAGTTATCGGTGACGCCAGCAGATATAGCCGCGCGGCGCGCAAATATTATTACTCAAATTGGCGGCGAAGGTGAGTTACCTAAAGCTCTAGTTGGCGCAAGCCTTGCAAAGTCAAATCTAAATGCCTACTTACGTATTTTAATTATTTCAGAGCGAGTGACTTCAGAGATTATAAAATCTGGTACGCCAGAGAGTGAATCAGCTGATGCGGTAACAAAGATTGTCACAGAGGCAGCAGCTAAACTTGGCGTGAAGGTAAATGCTAAGTATGGAAAATGGAATCCAAAGAGTGCAACAATTGATACTGCCGATGTAACCGATGGCGCAGTAACCCCACTTCCATAATTAAATAAACTGAAGTTATGAGTTCAGAGCTAACCAGGCTTCGCGAGGTTATGGACAAACTTCGCTCACCCGGTGGCTGCCCATGGGATATCGAGCAAGACCACGCCTCACTGCTTAAATTTTTACTTGAAGAGTCCTATGAGTTTATTGAAGCAGTTGAAGAAAATGATCAAAATGCAATTCAAGAGGAGTTAGGTGATCTACTGCTGCAAGTATATTTTCACTCTCGAATTGCTGAAGAAAATAAAGATCAACCATTTAATATAGAGGATGTTGCAAAGACGGTGGCTGATAAATTAGTGCGACGTCATCCCCATGTTTTTGGTGATACTAAGGTTGAAAATAGTGCGCAGGTGCTAGCAAACTGGGAGGTAGCAAAAGCAGCTGAGAAGGGACGAAGATCGGCTATTGATGGCGTGCCACTTGCCCAACCAGCACTACCACTTGTAGCTAAGTTGCTCTACCGAGCTGAAAAATTTAATTATGAAATACCAATTAACCAAATGATGAAATTGCCAACAGAAATGGAAGAAGATCAATTTGGTCAACTTTTACTTGGCCTAATTGCACAAGCGGTAAGTAAAGGCCTTGATCCAGAGGCGGCGCTACGAGGAGCAGCCAAATCATTAATTGCGCAGATTCAGGCGCATGAGACAAGGTAGAATTAACTCATACCCAAGTTTTATAAATAGTTTTTAGGAGAGATTGTGGCGAAAATTAAGTCAGTCAAGGCCAGAGAGATTTTAGATTCCCGAGGAAATCCAACTGTCGAGGTTGAACTTACTTTAGATGATGGCACTAACGCACGGGCTGGTGTACCCAGCGGTGCATCAACTGGTGCATTTGAGGCAGCAGAGCTTCGTGATGGTGGTAAGCGCTACTTAGGAAAAGGTGTGCAAGCGGCGGTAAAGAATGTAAATGAAAAGATCGCACCTGCTGTAGTTGGCCTTGATCCCCGGCAGCAGCGCCATATTGATGAGAAGATGATTGAATTAGATGGCACAAAAAATAAGTCAAACCTAGGTGCTAATGCAATTTTAGGTGTTTCACTTGCAAACGCTAGAGCTGCTGCTGCAAGTGCGGATATATTCTTCTTTAGATATATTGGTGGCTCTACTGCAAAGACTTTACCGGTGCCAATGATGAATATTTTAAATGGCGGCGCTCATGCTGATACCAATGTTGATATTCAAGAGTTTATGGTTGCACCAATTGGTGCAGATACCTTCAAAGAATCCTTACGTTGGGGCGCAGAGATTTACCACAGCTTAAAGTCAGTACTTAAGAAACAAGGGCTAGCAACTAGCGTTGGTGATGAGGGTGGTTTTGCACCTAATCTTGCTAGCAATCGAGCAGCACTTGATTTAATACTTGAAGCAGTAGATCTTGCCGGCTTTAAAGCTGGTAAGGATATTGCACTTGCTATGGATGTAGCAGCAACAGAGTTCTTTGATAATGGCACATACAACTTTGAGGGTAAGAAATTAACCTCAGAACAAATGATCACTTACTATGCCGAATTAGTAGCGGCGTATCCATTAGTTTCAATTGAAGATCCACTAGATGAGAATGATTGGGCTGGCTGGGCAAAGTTAACTGCTGATCTTGGCGAGAAGATTCAAATTGTCGGCGATGATCTATTTGTAACCAACCCTGAGCGACTTATGCGGGGTATTGAAAGTAAGACCGCTAACGCATTATTGGTCAAGGTAAATCAAATTGGTACATTAACTGAAACAACTGACGCGGTGAATTTAGCTCACAAGCATGGTTATCGTTCAATGATGAGCCACAGATCTGGTGAAACCGAAGACACCACAATTGCTGATTTAGCAGTTGCATTTAACTGTGGTCAGATTAAAACTGGCGCCCCAGCTAGATCTGAGCGAGTTGCTAAATACAATCAACTACTAAGAATTGAAGAGGAGTTAGGTAGCTCTGCAATCTTTGCAGCTCGCGCCGCTTTTCCTCGCTTTAATAAGTAAATATGCCTAGGCGGAAATTTTTTGCAGCTCAGTTAATATCTGCATCCCGCAAATCAATTAAATCTGCTCTTAAACAACGTGGATTGTCCAACCGCGCCTTGGTTGTGGGAATTACCTTATTTGCACTAGCAGTAACTCTGGCGCCACCAATTCAACATTACTTCACACAAAAAGCTCAGATTAATTCACTGCGCACCCAATTAGCAGATAACAAAGCGATGTTAGAAAAGGCAGCAGCAGAGTTATCTAACTGGAATGATGAAGAGTATGTTGCAAGTCAAGCAAGAGCCAGGTTGCATTTTGTTTTTCCAGGTGAGCGCCAATACATCGTGGTGGGAGATGAGGCGATAACAGATACAGAGGAGCAAACTAAGGTCTCTGAGCAACTTCCAGTAGGACTTCCTTGGTACTCCAGATTAATTTCATCAATTACAAGCACAAATGTAAATCGTTAAATGGTTAAGCCAGAGAATGAATTTATAAGAGAGCAACCAACAGGTAAAGATTTAGAAACTGTGGCTGCCCAACTAGGTAGAACTCCCCGAGATGTTTCGGCAATTGCCCATCGATGTCCATGCGGAGCACCCGATGTGGTTGAGACTCCACCCCGATTAGCTGATGGCACACCATTTCCTACCTTTTACTACGCAACCTGCCCCAGGTTAACTGGTGCTATATCAACCTTGGAAAGCTCTGGCTTAATGGGGCAGATGAATAAACGCTTACAAAATGATAATGATCTTGCAGGTAGATATAAAGCAGCGCACTTAGATTATGAGGCGGCAAGATCTGCTCTAGCAAAGCAAGAAAATATAAATGTGCCAGAGCTAGCAGGTGTTACTGCAGGTGGAATGCCTGACCGAGTTAAATGTTTGCACTCACTTATCGCTCACTCACTCGCTGCTGGCTTTGATGTAAATCCACTTGGGGATGAGGCTTTAATTGCACTAGATAATTGGTGGCTTACTAAGCCATGTAGTGAGATAAGTAATTTACTTGATGGGCAAAGTAATTGAGTCGAGTAGCAGCTATTGATTGTGGAACAAACTCAATCAGGCTTTTAATCGCCGATATTTCAAATGGAAATTTTCATGAAGTATTGCGCACAATGGAGATAGTCCGGCTTGGCCAAGGAGTTGACCAAAATAAAGCCTTTCATCCAGATGCAATTGCTAGAACTTTAACTGCTGTCACATTATTTCGAGATCAGATTTCAAGTAAAGGCGTTGAAAAAATTAGATTTTGCGCCACCTCTGCCACTAGGGATGCCACAAATCGAAATCTATTTATCGATGGCGTACGAGATATTTTAGGAGTTGAGGTTGAGGTAATACCGGGGGAAGAGGAGGCTGCTCTTTCCTTTATGGGCGCAACAAAGGAGTTAGATCAAAGTAATGGGCCCTTTTTAGTAGTAGATATCGGCGGTGGCTCTACTGAGTTTGTTTACGGTGATAAAAAAGTAATTTCGGCAAAGAGTGTAAATATTGGCTGCGTGCGAATGAGTGAGCGACATTTAAATACTCAGCCACCAACTATGGCGCAGATTTCTGAGGCAATAGTAGATATTGATATTGCAATCACCCAAGCAGCATCGGTTGTGCCAATTACAACTGCAAAAACCTTAGTAGCAGTTGCTGGCACAGCAACAACAGTTGCCGCCGCCGCTCTTAACTTGCCAGAGTATGACCGGCATATAATTCACTTATCAAAGATCTCTGCTCAAGCAGTTCACAAAGTAGCTGGTAGTTTTCAATCAATGAGTAGGGATGAGATCTCATCCCTTGGTTATATGCATCCAGGTCGAGTTGATGTAATCACCGCTGGTGCCTTGGTCTTATCTAGAATTATGGCTGCCACCGGGGCTAGCGAGTTTGTTGCATCTGAGTCAGATATTTTGGATGGAATGGCTTGGTCCTTAATAAGTTGAGCGAAGAATTTGAGGCAAGAGGTAGTGGGATTTGGCGGTGGAAAAGAGAAGGTAGATTTACCTCCTGAAGATTCGCCCCTGTAGCCCAATGGCAGAGGCATGCGACTTAAAATCGCACAAGTGTGGGTTCGACCCCCACCGGGGGCACGCTCAATTCGGCGAATCTTCAGTGAATTCTAAGTTTAACCACTCGGTAGGAATAGCAGTGGGAATTGGAATTAGTTAATATTTGTTTTACAAAAGCAGGCTATTCAAAACGCATAACCTACTTAAGCGATAAGAAGGAGAAGAATGAAGAGCTCAAACCCTGTACTTGGCAAGGCATTTGGTCAACCATTAAATAATCAGGTTGAACTATTGGAGTCCACCTTTAATGCTCCTGCCGCCTCATCAATTCGCACAGGTCGTATGACAATTGAAGATGTCATCGCTAAAACTGGATTTTTATTTACAATATTAGTTGTAGTAGGCGCATTCGCTTGGAATGCAAATCTTGGACAAGGTTCGATACTAATTGGCTTTTTAGGTGGCTTTGGCTTAGCAATGGTTATTAGTTTTAGCAAAAAAATTAGACCACCATTAGTAATTGCATATGCTGCCTTTGAAGGATTAGCACTTGGCACATTAAGCCATTATTACGAAGCGGTTTATCCTGGAATTATTAGCCAAGCAGTAATCGGTACTATCGCGGCCTTTGCTGGAATATTAATCTCCTACCGAAGCGGTCGCCTTCGTGCTACGCCACAATTTACCCGCGTAATCATCGGTGCATCTATTGGTTACTTCATCATTGGATTAGTTTCACTAATCACATCATTCTTTGGTGTTGGCCAAGGTCGAGGTTTTTATGGCGTATCTGGTCTTGGCTTACTACTTGCAGTCGCTGGCGTTGCTCTTGCCAGCTTCTTCTTGGTATTAGATTTTGATCAAATCCAACGGGGCGTAAACTCTGGTGTTCCAGAGCAAGAGTCATGGCGTGCATCATTTGGTTTGATGGTAACCATCGTCTGGCTATACCTTGAGGTTCTGCGCCTGCTTTCAATTTTGCGCAACAGCCGCTAAATAAACTTACCTAACAGGGGTTGTGAGTGATCACAACTCCTGTTTGTTTTTATCAATAAGTAAATCAGTTTTTAAGTGTGACAACCTTGTTTCTGGCAAAATTATTGCTAATAAAATAGCAATTACCCAGATTCCGGCAGAGAATAAAAATGCAGTTTGGTAACTGTAGTTATCAGTTAAAAATCCAACCAATACTGGCCCAACAATCATTCCGGCATCTCCTGCCATCTGCCAGGCAGCAATTACCTGACCACCTCGGCCACGAATAATGTCGCCAACTACGCTGCCTGGTGCAGTTCCAACGTAGGCTCCACCTAAGCCAAATAGTGCCATTGAAATAAAGTAAAGAGTTGCATTGGTAGTAAAGGAGAGCATTAAAATTCCAAACAAAACAAATGTGCTACCAAATAACAACGCAGCTTTGCGCCCCTTTTGATCTGAGTACTTTCCTGCCTTCAACATAAATAGACCTTGCACTAATGCGCCAATGGTTAAACCAAGCCCGGCAATTGCAGCGGTGGAGTTTAATTCTTCAGTCACAAATATAGGCAAGATTGATGACCTAAGGCCAAATAAAATCCAGTTATTTATAAATGCTAGTGCTAAAGCAATTTGGTATGGTTTTAGGCGCATTGCCTGGCCCAAGGTGGTCTGCCCTAATTTACTAGTTGGGGCATCTACTTTCTTGCCTAATCTTTTTTCACTTAAGAAAAATAACGCTATTACGCCAGCAATTGCCAAAGTTATTGAGTAAACAAAAAATGGCGCCCTTAAAGAGATTGACGAAAGGATTCCCCCAAAGGCTGGGCCAGTAATGCCGCCTAGTAAGAAACCACCATTAAATAATGACTGAGCTCGCCCCCTGAAATCATCACTAACTGAGCGCATTAGTAAAGACCCAGCTGATACTGAAAACATTGAGGAGCCAAGACCGCCGAGTGATCTAAATATTAGTAATTGTTCATAGCTTTGTGCCAATGCAGTAAATAAAGTAAAGAAGGAGACCATAAATAAACCAAAGCCCAACACAGATCGCTCGCCAAATTTATCTACAAATTTTCCAGCCACTAAACCAGAGGAAAAGCGGACAATGGCAAAGCTTGAAATTATTAATCCGATTGCTGTTTTACTTACACCAAATGATGAGGCAAAGATTGGCAACGCAGGAATGATAAGACCAAAGCCAACTGCCACAAAGAAAGAAATCGAAGATAATATTGCAATCTCAGATGGCAGTTCAGCAAAAGGATTTTTGATGCGCTTTTTACTTTTAATTTAACTGCCGCCTCTTTTATTAGTGAAGCTATTTAAATACATCAGTTTGATGAGAATAAGTATGAGTTTACTCATTTTTCTTGTTAGTATCTACTTATGAAAGCAGTAATTGCCGAGAACCTAATTAAAACCTATAACAAAGGCTCAGTTAAAGCATTAGATGGCTTAAGCCTTGATGTTGAAGAGGGAACAGTTCTTGGTGTGCTGGGACCAAATGGTGCAGGTAAAACTACAGTGGTAAGAATATTAGCCACATTACTATCTCCTGATTCAGGTAGTGCAACTGTTGCTGGTATTGATGTATTAAAAAATCCAGAAGAGGTACGAAAAGTAATTGGTCTATCTGGTCAATATGCGGCAGTGGATGAAACATTAACTGGTTGGGATAACTTAATTATGTTTGGCCGGCTTTATCATCTCTCAGCAATAGATGCTAAAAGAAGAGCGGTTGAATTACTTGAGCAGTTTTCTTTAACCGATTCTGCTAAGCGGCCAATTAGAACCTACTCCGGTGGTATGCGCCGGCGCTTAGATCTTGCTGCTTCATTAATTATTCGTCCTAAAGTTTTATTTTTAGATGAGCCAACTACCGGACTAGATCCAAGAGGTAGGCAGGATATGTGGGGCGTAATTGATGAGCTAGTAAAAAGTGGAGTGACTTTATTACTAACTACCCAATACTTAGAGGAGGCAGATCACCTAGCTGATGAGATTGCAGTGATTGATCATGGCAAGGTAATTGCCCGCGGCACCTCTGATTCATTAAAGCGACAAGTTGGTGGTGAGCGACTTGAGATAGTAGTTGAGAGTGAAAATTTAGCAGCGGTAAAAGAGATTGTGGCAAGGGTAAGTGGCAGTGCGATTAATGTTGATGAAGGACTTCGCCAAATCTCTGCCCCAGTAACAACTGGCAGTAAAGCATTAATTGAAGCGGCTAAATTACTAGATGAGCAAGGCATTCATCCATTAGATATTGGGCTTAAGCGACCATCATTAGATGATGTTTTCTTATCACTTACTGGACATGTGGCAGAGGATAAAAAAGAGGAGGAAGTATTAGTTGGCAGAGGAAGGGGAAAGGGTAAATGATGAATGCAATATCTGATGCGCTAATTATTACTAAGCGCCAATTACTACAACTTGCCAGGGTGCCTGAGGTATTAATTTTCTCAACAATCCAGCCTATTATGTTTGTTCTCTTGTTCCGCTATGTTTTTGGTGGCTCAATTGATACTGGTCAACCTGGTGGATATGTACAGCTACTTATGCCCGGTATCTTTGTGCAAACAGTTGCTTTTACACTTGCAGCAACTGCAGTTGGCTTAGCAGCAGATATGCAAAAAGGTTTAATTGACCGATTTAGATCACTACCTATTTCTAGAGCAGCTGTGGTCTTTGGTCGCACATTAGGTGATGGTGTCTTAAATATTGTGGTGTTGGCTGCAATGGGAATAACCGGCTTTGTTGTTGGCTGGCGACCATCCTCTGGACCGATAATGATTACTTTAGGCTTTTTATTCTTATTTCTATTTGGCTTTGCTATGTCTTGGGTTGGAGTATTAATCGGATTAGCGGTTAAAGATGAGCGGGTTGCGCAGAATGCAACCTTTATTGCAGTATTCCCACTTACCTTTTTATCAAATGCCTTTGCCCCAACTACTGGTATGCCAAAGCCGCTGCAGTATGTGGCCGAGTGGAATCCAGTTTCAACAATGGTGGCTGGCTGCCGTCAATTATTTGGTCTACAAAATGAGTTTGGTGCTACCGCCGGCTCATTTCCAAGTGATAATCCATTGCTGATGTCATTAATTTATATGGTAATTATTATGGCAATTTTTATTCCACTAAGTATTAGAAAATACAGTAACGCAGCTAACAAGTAATTTAAGAAAAGAGTTTTGCCTCAAGTACTGCAACTGCAATTTGTTTGCCATTTGGCGCGGTGTATTTAACGCTTTGCCCAACCTTAGCTCCTAGTACTGCTGCCCCTAGTGGAGATTTCTCAGAGTAAACATCAACACCACCACTTGCAATCTCACGTGAGCCAAGTAGGAAGTTAAGGTGATCCCCACCAATATCAACTGTTACTAACATGCCAAGTCCAACAACTCCTGATTCACTCACTGGGGGTGTGCCAATGTGAGCATGCTCGAGCATATGTTTTAATTGACGAATTCTTCCTTCAATTTTGCCCTGCTCCTCACGCGCTGCGTGATAGCCACCATTCTCTTTTAAATCACCCTCACTTCTAGCAGTCTCAATCTTTTTAATTATCTCCGCGCGAAGTGGACCCTCTAGCTCAATTAGCTCCGCCGCTAGACGATCTGCCGCTTCCTGGGTCAGCCAGGTTTGAGTTGGTTCGCTCATACAGTGAGAAAGGCTACTGGCAACTTGAAATTCCTGCATTTACTGCCCGCACCCGCGTAAAAATTGCGACGGTACGCTGATTATCACCAGGCTTAAGTGTGTTCGCTGGTAGCAGATCAACTACCTCACCAACTACATTTTTAGCAAAGTCGCGGGCGACTAATGAACAGCTGTGATTAATACTTAGATCCCGTACAGATACGGTATAGGTAATTGAAACTGTTTTACGATCCTCTGCTGTAAAAGAAATTAAATTAGAGCGCACCGGTGGATTTGCTGCATCTATCCCACTCCAAATAAACCAAGCAGCTGCCAGCAGCATCGCAGAGATGCTAAGCCAAAAACTACTTCGCCTGCGCGGGGTGATCCCATAGCGCTGGCGTAGCCTGGGATCGGTAAATACTTTGGGATGGGTCACAGCGTAAGTGTAGAACCAAATGGCCAGGGCTTAAGTAGGCTTACCTCATTCTTACAGGTGGGAGTTAATATGGATGAGGCTGGAAATTTTGATGTTGGAGTTGCCGGATCATTAACCATGATTTGCCTGACCTTAGCAATGGTCTTTTTAATGATTAGTTTTTATCGCAGATATAAGAGATTAATAGATCGCAAAGATCAAGAGTAGTTTTAATATTATGAAAAAAGCGGTTCGGTTAATCTTTCTCACCACAACCTGGCTGCTGCTAATTTTTGCAATGTTTGAGTTAGGTATGTGGCAGCTGCACCGGGCTCAAGATATGGCGGTAGCAACTGCGCCAAAGGCAGATCAGCCGCTGATTGAATTAACCCAGATCGCCTCCGCCGGCATGAACCTGCCAATCAAAGCGGTTAATCGAATTGTCTCTGCTGCTGGGAGCTACTCAAAAAGCTACATCGCCCCAGATCAAAAATTAGCCAACCAGCAGATTGTTGATTTAGATGTGCGCTTATTAAAGTTAGAAAGTGGGCATGCGATATTGGTGGCGCGAGGAGTAGCAGGTGATCCACCTGAACTGATTAATTCACCGGTTGCGGTAACTGGGCGGCTATATCCAAGGCAAAATGTTGATCGCGCTTTCACCGCCCCAGGCCTACTATCACGTATTGATCCAGCATTAGTTGTCAGCAAAGAAAACCCATTTTTATATGATGGCTACATAATCTTGCAATCAGAGAGATTATCTAATGGTGGGAAAAGTGAGATCTCATTAATCCCCACCCCGCAGATCTCCCAAGCTGTTCCAGGTTTTTATTGGCAACATATCTCATATGTTGTGGTTTGGTGGTTTATGGGAGTACTACTCTTAGTAGCACCTTTATTTCCACAACTGCGAAAGCCAAAGCAAGAGATGAAAGTGAGAGTTAAAAAATGAGTGGTGTAATTATTAGATTTCGGATCATGGCAATCTGGGCTGGTGCGATGTCACTTTTGCTTTGGTTTATCTATATGCCAGCAAAGTATCTAATCTCTGATGGTGATTTTTATCAGCGATTTATTTGGATTCCAATTGTGCATGGCTTTACCTATCCGATCTATCTCTTAGCCGCCCTGCACCTATGTATCGCAAAGCGAAAATCCCTAATTAGCACAGGCTTATTTCTACTAGCTGGCACCTTGCCGGTGGCCTCGATTTGGATTGAACGAAAGATAAGAGGGCAGGGCCTTAGCTAGCCTCTTGGGTAAAAGGCTTCATCTAATCTTTACCTTTAGATTATGCGTGTCTGCGCAAAAAGTGTTGGCTAGTAATTTATCGTTTACTCATCTTCCAAAACCTTAAGCACAACTAAACAGATTGCGATAATAGAAATTGGCTAGTGAATCTATTGTCTTAAAGTCAGTTGCAAACAAGCCCCTTCCTGCCCGAATCACATATGTTTTAGATACCAGCGTTTTATTAGCTGATCCAGTAGCGCTCACAAGATTTGCTGAGCATGAGGTAATCATTCCAATCACTGTAATTGGTGAGTTAGAGACAAAACGTGATCACCCAGAGCTTGGTTACTTTGCCAGAGCCGCCCTTCGCACTCTTGATGATTTACGTGTGAAAAGTGGCCGATTAGATCAATCTATAACCATTAATGATGAGGGTGGCTCATTATCTGTTGAGTTAAACCACTCAGATGTATCAAAGTTGCCGGCTGGATTTTTGCGTGATGGTTCAAATGATTCTAGAATTTTAGCAATCGCAAAAAACTTAACAGCAGATGGCAGGCGAGTAGTTTTAGTAACTAAGGATCTACCACTTCGAGTTAAAGCCTCCTCAGTTGGAGTTGAGGCGCAGGAGTATCGGGCGGAGTTAGCTAGCACCAGTGGCTGGAGCGGGATGGTGGAGGAGAGTGTTGGCTCAACAATTATCGATTCACTATATGAAAAAGATCGCATCCAGCATGAGTTAGCAAAGACTCACCCTTGCCATACTGGAATTGTTTTGCACTCAGAAAAGGGAAGTGCGCTCGCCAGGGTTACACCAGATAAGCATCTGCAATTAGTACGAGGGGATCGAGCCGCCTTTGGTCTGCACGGGCGAAGTGCTGAGCAACGAGTGGCATTGGATATTTTGTTAGATCCAGAGATCGGCATTATCTCTTTAGGCGGGCGAGCTGGAACTGGCAAGAGCGCTTTGGCATTATCGGCCGGCCTTGAAGCAGTCTTAGAGAAGCGCTTACATAAAAAGGTAGTTATCTTCCGCCCCCTTTATGCAGTAGGTGGGCAAGAGCTTGGTTACCTTCCTGGATCTGAGAATGAAAAGATGTCACCTTGGGCTCAGGCAGTCTTTGACACCCTAGGCGCCCTAGTTAGCCAGCAGGTAGTTGATGAGATTGTGGAGCGGGGCTTAATTGAGGTGTTGCCACTGACCCATATCCGAGGACGCTCCCTTCATGACTCCTTTGTAATTGTTGATGAGGCCCAATCCCTAGAGCGAGGGGTGCTCTTAACAGTTCTCTCTCGAATCGGACAAGGCTCTCGAGTTGTGCTAACCCATGACATCGCCCAACGGGATAATTTGCGGGTCGGCCGACATGATGGCGTGGTAGCGGTGGTTGAATCTTTGAAGGGTCACCCCCTCTTTGCCCATATCACCTTGACCCGAAGTGAGCGTTCTCAGATCGCAGCCCTGGTAACGGAGCTGCTAGAGGAGCCAATTAACTTCACAAGTTGATCTTTTACCCCCTGCTGCGACATAACGGATAAATCGGACTTAACACTTTCTGACCTGCGGTTTTAATAATCAAATTGCCTGTGAATATAAACATACTCGCGCCACACGCCAGTATAGATTTGCCCACCCCCCATCTGGCTGGCACCCTGAAGCAGTCCAGAGAGCTGGATTTTCCGCAAAAGCGAGAAAGGCAGGGTAGCGATGAAGAGCTTTAAGCCACTTCACCACCCAAGTAGGGCACGCGCCCTCTCCCTTTCTGCTGCCCTCTTGGCCTTTTTTCTAATGGCGGTCGAACCTAGCTACGCCTCCAGCACTATGCAGGTTTATGTCAACATCCCAAATACCCCAGCCACCCCATTTCCGGGAGGGGATGATTACCTAGATCCCAACCCAGGTGTGCCATCCCTACTTGAGTTAGGTATGGTCAAGGCGGTTGATGCCTCAGCGATGGCGCTGCTTTCAATTGCTGCCCGCCAGATTGAGTCAGCCCGCCAGCCAGCGGGGGCTAAGGCATTTGCCAAGGAGCTTGCCCTCAATACTTATCAGTGGTCAGATGCCCAATTTGATTGCCTAAATAAAATTTGGACTAAAGAGAGTCATTGGAATTATAAAGCCCGCAATAAAATCTCAGGTGCTCACGGTATTCCCCAAGCGCTACCGGCAACCAAGATGGAGTCGATCGGAACTGATTGGCGCACCAACCCTGTTACCCAAATTACCTGGGGACTTAGCTATATCGAAAAGCGTTATGAGACCCCATGCCGGGCATTGGTTAAATTCAAACGCTCTAACTGGTATTAAAAGCTTTACTTTATTTTATATTAATTAGGCCGCTGGCCAATATTTAACGGTTTGCGGGTTTGGGCATAAAAATCATTTCCTTTATCATCAATAATAATAAAGGCTGGAAAGTTCTCCACCTCAATCTTAAAAACCGCCTCCATACCTAACTCTTCATAATCTAAAACCTTAACCTTTTTAATACAATCCTGGGCAAGCCGGGCAGCAGGTCCTCCAATTGATCCTAGATAAAATCCACCATGCACTTTACATGACTGGCTAACCTGCTCTGAGCGATTTCCCTTTGCCAGCATTATCATCGAACCACCTAAAGCTTGAAACTGCGCCACATATGAATCCATTCGACCAGCTGTGGTTGGACCAAAGGAGCCAGAGGCGTAACCGGCTGGAGTTTTAGCAGGGCCGGCGTAATAAACTGCGTAATCTTTTAAGTATTGCGGCATTGGTTTTCCGCTATCGATCAACTCTTTTATCTTTGCATGGGCAAGATCGCGGGCTACTACCAATGTTCCAGAAAGGCTTACCCGAGTCTTGGCTGGATATGCTGATAATTGAGCCAAAATAGCCTTCATCGGCTGATTTAGATCGATCTTAATCTCATCCTCTGCTAAATCATCAACTGTTGTTGCAGGCAGAAAGTGGGCTGGCTCAGTCTCTAACTTTTCAATAAAGACGCCATCCTTTGTAATCTTTGCCTTCACTTGACGATCTGCTGAGCAGGAGACTGCAATTGCAATTGGCAAAGATGCGCCATGCCTAGGTAATCTAACAACTCGCACATCATGACAAAAGTACTTACCACCAAATTGGGCGCCAATACCAATATCTTGGGTTAACTTTAAAATATCTTTCTCAAGCTCAAGATCTCTAAAGCCATGACCGGTGTTAGCATCACCTTTTGTAGGCAGTGAATCTAAATATTTAGTACTTGCTAATTTTGCAGTTTTAACTGTGTACTCAGCACTGGTGCCGCCAATGACCACAACTAGGTGATAGGGCGGACAAGCTGATGTTCCCAGGGAGCGAAGTTTTTCATCTAGCCAGGTGAGAAATGATTTTGGATTTAAAACCGCTTTGGTCTCCTGATATAAAAATGATTTATTAGCACTACCGCCACCTTTGGCAATAAATAAAAAGTTGTACTCATCTGCATGGTCGGTATCGGAGTAGATCTCAATCTGAGCAGGCAGATTATTGCCGGTGTTCTTCTCCTCCCAGGTGGTAAGCGGTGCTAATTGGGAGTAGCGCAGATTTAATTTAGTAAATGCATCATAAATTCCTTTAGAGATTGAGATTTCATCCTTTTCACTCGTCAATACCTGCTGCCCCTTTTTGCCCATCACAATTGCAGTACCGGTGTCTTGGCACATCGGCAAAATACCGCCGGCTGAGATATTGGCATTTTTTAGAAGATCTAAGGCAACAAAGCGATCATTTGGGGAGCTTTGTGGGTCAGATAAAATATTTGCCAGCTGTTGTAGATGCTCAGCCCTTAGGTAATGGGAAATATCATGCATGGCAACCTGAGTTAAGTTTTCAATTACCTCAGGAGATACTTTTAAAAACTGCTTGCCATCGGCGCTAAAGCTACTAATGCCCTCCTTGGTAAGAAGGCGATACTCGGTTTTATCCTCACCAATTGGCAGCAGATCCTGATAGGTAAACTGGGGGGCCATGGGATAAATCTACCCACTCCTTGATCAATTAGGATGTGTTCATGAGCGAGGTCACTAAAAAACGAGTATTACTTGCTGCACCTCGCGGTTACTGCGCAGGTGTTGATCGCGCCGTTGTCACAGTTGAAAAAGCAATAGATCTCTATGGCGCACCGGTTTATGTTCGTAAGCAGATTGTTCATAACAAACATGTAGTTGCCACCTTAGAGGCACGGGGTGCGATATTTGTTGATGAGACCGATGAGGTGCCTGAGGGAAAAATCGTAGTTTTCTCAGCCCATGGTGTCTCACCTGCAGTTCACCAAAGTGCTGCGGAGCGAAACTTAAAAACTATTGATGCCACCTGTCCATTAGTTACCAAGGTTCACCATGAAGCCCGCCGATTTGCTTCAGAGGATTACGATATTTTATTGGTAGGACATGAAGGACATGAAGAGGTTGATGGCACAGCAGGTGAAGCCCCAGATCATGTGCAGTTAGTTGATGGAATTGAGAGTATTAAAGATATAAAGGTGCGAGATGAGAACAAGGTTGCTTGGCTCTCTCAAACCACCTTAAGTGTTGATGAAACACTGGCCACAGTAGCCGCTTTGCGCAAGCGCTTTCCTAATTTAATTGATCCACCAAGTGATGATATTTGTTACGCCACTCAAAACCGACAGGTGGCAATTAAAGAGATTGCGCCAAAGGCTGATCTAGTTTTAATTGTTGGCTCCACCAACTCCTCTAACTCAGTTCGATTAGTTGAGGTGTCCCTTGAATATGGCGCTAAAGCTGCCTACCTAATTGATTTTGCTGCCGAGGCTAAGGATGAGTGGCTAACTGGTGTTAACACCATTGGCGTCTCTAGTGGGGCATCAGTCCCAGAGATTTTAGTTAAGGATCTACTTATGTGGTTAGCAGATCGCGGATTTAGTGATGTTCAGACAATTACCGCAGCTGAGGAGCATCTGCTCTTTTCAATACCGCCAGAGTTGCGAAAGGATTTAAAGGCTGCCGGGAAGTGAGGTAGCACCCTTTTCTTTCTCTCGCTTAAACCATAAATACCAGGTAATACCTGCGCCAGTTAGTAAATAAAAAGAGACTGAGGCAAGGCCAGCTACTAAATCAATTATTAACTTAGTCGGGGCAAATGAACCACCACCGGCAGTTGGCATCAAGATAAGTGAGGCAATTAGAAGTGAGATTGGTGGGGCAACTGCGCTGACATAGGCGGTACCGCGCCGGCCTAAATAGATAGCGCCAAAGAAAGCAATCCAGATAGCTAGGCAGGTAATAATTCCTAGTGAGCGGCGAAGGATTAACTCAATTGCTTCAAAGAAAAATATCAATAAAAATTGTAAAACAATTACCCCAGCCTTGGTTAAGCCAGGCCCCTTTATTGGATTACTAATTGGCAGATTACTCATCTTTACCTACCTCTATCTCCTCTACCTCAATAAAATCATCATCACCTGAGATACTTTTTAACTCTCGCACCGCACCAGGTGAATCAGGGTACTCAATTGCTAACTTATCTTTATCACCACTGACCCCTAAATTATGGATTCTTCTAGCTGGACTTAAAACGGTGCGCTCAGCAGTTGGTATTAGATCCTCATAAGCCTTAGCAGTGGATGAGATTGCTTTACCAACTGCAACAATCTTGCCATGCAGCAATGTTATATTCTTTAAAAATGTATTTGCTACCTTTTGAATCTCATCAGCATTATCTGCAAGTTTATTGCGGGTGAAGATATAACCAATAGTACGAAGCAGAGCCATCATTGAGGTTGGTGTTGCCACCGTTACATTTAACTTAAATGCTTTCTCTAAAAAGGCGGGATCAATCCGAAGTGCCTCAGCTAATAATGTTTCAAATGGCACAAATAAAACTACAAAATCTGGAGATCCAGCAGATTTGTGATAGCCACGTTTTGCCAGTGCTTCAACATGTTTAAGTAGATCTTTTGTATGTTGAGCAAGGAAATCATCGCGCTCACTTGCAACCTCAGTACCAAATGCATCTAAAAAGCGATCAAAGGGAAACTTTGAATCAATAAATATTGCAGAGCCCCCTGGCATCTTTACCGTGATATCTGGAATGCCAGATGAGTCAGCATCGGTAGTTGATTTTTGTCTGGTGTACTCATGATTTTCCCTAAGCCCTGCTGATTGCAGTAGTAATTCAAGTTGGGCCTCACCAAACTTTCCCCGCGCCTGAGAATTAGATAGGGCGCCAGCAATTTTTTTAGTCTCATCAAAGATTGACTCACTAGCCCTTCGCATCTCATTAATTGTGGTCTCAAGCTTTGCCTCTGCCTCGGTGCGAACCCGATTTGCTTCATGGGATTGAACCGATAATTTTTCAACAGTTGATTTCATTGCGGTAAGTTCGGCGGTTAATTTAATTGCGTTCTCTGTTTTGCCCCGCTCTGCCTCTAACTGCTTTTTATAATCATCTAATAGGGCGCCTTCATTACCACTTGATTTATTGCGCAACTTCGCCGCTAGGTAGCCAATCACGCCCCCAGCCAAAAGGCCGATAAGTAAGGAGATGATCGATGCGGGCATGGGGTTATAGTGGCAGGAAGAGGTGACAATCTTGCGTAGGCTTTACCCCTTGTGAGCCTTTCAATTGGAATCGTCGGTCTGCCAAATGTGGGTAAATCCACCCTTTTTAATGCGCTGACTAAAAATAATGTCTTAGCTGCCAACTACCCCTTTGCCACCATCGAACCCAATGTTGGGGTGGTGGGAGTTCCAGATGATCGCCTGCCGGTGCTGGCCAAAATATTTGCCTCTGAAAAAATTTTGCCAGCCGCCGTCTCCTTTGTTGATATTGCCGGAATTGTTAAAGGAGCCTCAGAGGGGGCAGGTCTTGGAAATAAGTTCTTAGCAAATATTCGCGAAAGTGATGCGATCTGTCAGGTAATTAGAGTTTTTAAAGATGGCGATGTTGTTCATGTTGATGGTGATGTTGATCCAAAGAAAGATATGGAGACAATTAATACCGAACTTTGTTTAGCTGATCTGCAAACTTTAGAAAAAGCGCTGCCCAGATTGGAAAAAGAGGTGCGCACTATTAAGGAAAAAGTTCCAGTATTAAATGCAGCCAAAGAGGCGGCCCAGGTTTTAAATCAAGGACAACTACTCCGAGGAAGTAAGGTTGATCTCATCGCCATTGCCGAACTACAGCTTTTAACCGCTAAGCCATTTTTATATGTTTTCAATGTTGATGCGGCCGAGCTTTCTGATAATAAATTACGGGATGAGTTAGCAGCGTTGGTAAAGCCGGCTGAGGCGATCTTCTTGGATGCAAAGACTGAGGCTGAATTAGCTGATTTAGATGCGGCAGATGCACTAGAACTACTTAAATCAATCGGATTAACTGAGCCAGGATTGACCACATTAGCAAGAGTTGGATTTAATACATTAGGATTACAGACATATCTAACCGCCGGTCCCAAAGAGACTAGAGCGTGGACGATTCATAAAGGTGATACCGCCCCAGCTGCTGCTGGTGTGATTCACACAGATTTTCAAAAGGGATTTATCAAGGCTGAGGTTGTGGCCTTTGATGAGTTAGTAACTGCCGGATCAATGGTGCAAGCTCGCGCCAATGGCAAGGTGCGGATGGAAGGCAAGGATTACGTAATGGCTGATGGCGATGTAGTGGAGTTTAGATTCAATGTCTAAAAAACAAGCACACTTAAAAGATCTCCCAATTAAAAAACGGGATAACCTGCGAAACGTAGCGATTATTGCCCACGTTGACCATGGCAAAACAACTTTAGTAGATGCGATGCTTTGGCAATCTGGCGCCTTTGCTGCCCATAAAAAACAGGGCGAGGGTCAAGATCGCATGATGGACTCAATGGATTTAGAGCGGGAAAAAGGAATTACGATCTTGGCAAAAAATACTGCGGTAAAACGTGGGGATACGATTGTAAATATTATTGACACACCAGGGCACGCAGATTTTGGTGGCGAGGTTGAGCGCGGACTGGAGATGGTTGATGGAGTTATTTTATTAGTAGATGCCTCCGAAGGCCCACTGCCACAAACACGTTTCGTACTTCGCAAAGCGCTACAAAAAAATCTACCAGTTATTTTACTTATTAATAAAGTAGATCGACCAGATTCACGAATTGCTGAGGTTGTTGATGAGACATACGCACTTTTCTTAGATCTAGATGCAAATGAAGATCAGATTGAGTTTCCAATTGTTTACGCCTCCGCTAAAGCAGGACGAGCATCACTAGAACGTCCTTCAGATGGTGGCATGCCTGATAAAGAAAACTTAGATATTTTATTTGACACAATTTTTTCTGCTATTCCAGCCCCTGAGTACCATGAAGGTGCACCACTGCAAGCACATGTTACAAACTTAGACTCATCTCCCTTCTTAGGTCGCCTAGCTCTTTGCCGCGTAAGAGAGGGTGTTATAAAAAAAGGCCAAAGTGTTATGTGGATTAAAACCGATGGCACAAGTGAGCGAGTTAAAGTCTCTGAACTTCTAATTACCGAAGCATTAGAGCGAGTTCCAGCGATGGAGGCACACCCTGGCGACATTATTGCAGTTGCCGGAATTGAAACTATTACCTTAGGTGAAACACTTGCCGAGCTAGAAAATCCACATGCTCTGCCATTAATAACAGTTGATGAGCCAAGTATTTCGATGACAATTGGTATTAATACATCTCCGCTTGCTGGCAAGAGTGGCAGTAAGTTGACAGCTCGCCAGGTTAAGGGCCGCCTTGATGCTGAGTTAGTTGGAAATGTTTCACTTCGGGTTTTAAATACTGAGCGCCCAGATACTTGGGAGGTGCAGGGACGTGGTGAGTTACAACTTGCAGTATTAGTTGAGATTATGAAGCGCGAAGGTTTTGAGTTAACAGTTGGTAAGCCACAGGTAGTTATTAAGACAATTGATGGCAAGGTGCATGAGCCAATGGAGCGGCTATCTATTGATGCGCCAGAGGAGTACTTAGGTGTGATTACTCAATTAATGGCGCTTCGTAAAGGACGCATGGAGCAGATGGTTAACCATGGAACTAGTTGGATTCGTCTTGATTACCGAGTTCCATCTCGTGGCTTAATTGGTTTTAGAACTGAGTTTTTAACTGAGACAAGAGGAACTGGATTACTCCACCATGTATTTGATGGTTATGAAGCATGGCATGGAGAGCTGCGCACTCGCTCAACTGGTTCATTGGTTTCAGATCGAATGGGAGCGGTAACTAGTTACGCACTTTATGGAACTCAAGATCGTGGTTCAATATTTGTTGAACCAGGAGATGAAGTTTATGAAGGTATGGTGATTGGTGAGAACTCACGAAGTGAGGATATGGATGTTAACTGCGTTCGCGAGAAGAAGTTAACAAATATGCGAGCCTCTGGCACTGATGAATCTGAGAGATTAATTCCAGCTAAGAAATTAAATATGGAGGGCGCCCTTGAGTTTTGCCGTGAGGATGAGTGTGTTGAGGTAACACCTGCAGTGGTAAGAATTCGTAAGGTTGTTTTAGATGGTTCAACCAGAGCTCGCCAAACTTCAAAAAATAAGCGGGCGAATGAGAATGCTTAATACTTAAGTAGCGTCAAACCCTCTCTTGTCAGGGGGCTAGCGTTAAATTAAGCCGTGGCTGCAGCAAAAAACACTCCAGAGTTAAGGCTAGTTAGAGCTGGCTTTAAAAGTGATTTAATTAATTTAGATCAATTAAATGAGCAGCAAAATCAGGTAGTAAATCACCGGGGATCACCCTTATTAGTTTTAGGAGCGGCTGGTAGTGGTAAGACAACCACCTTAATCTGCGCAATCACAAAGCGAATTAGCGATGGGGTTGATCCAAATACTATTTTGGCAATTACCTATGGCCGCCATAGTGCCAGCCGGCTGCGGGATCAGATTGCATCAGCAAATCCTGCAAATCACACCGTTAATGAACCGATCGCTAGAACCTTTCACTCAATTGCATTTTTAATTTTAAATGATCAACTTGCAAATACTCACTCTGAAGATAAAAAATATGTTTTATTATCTGGCGCCGAACAAGATGCCCAAATTAGAGAGCTGTTAGCAATTGATGCAGCAAATCCAAATGCAACATTATGGCCGGTAGAATTAATTCCAGCTTTAACAACTAGGGGCTTTGCTAAAGAGTTACGTGATTTTATTGGCAGAGCAACTGAGCGCGGATCATCCCCGGCTGAGCTAATAAAGTATGCCGATAAGTATCAACAAAAGTACTGGCCAGCAATATGTGAATTTTGGCAGAGGTACCGCCAATCACTTGCGCTACGAGATGTGACCACATCGGCTTCATTAAATCGAATTGATCCAAGTGAAATTATTATTGCAGCTGTTGAAAAACTTGAGAGTAATCCAAATTTACTTGATAAGTATCAAAAGCTTTTTCAAATAATTTATGTTGATGAGTTTGAAGAGTCAGATCGGGCGCAACGGCGCTTGCTTCAATTACTAAGTGGGCAAGAGCTAATTATCTTCGCCGATCCAGCATCTGCAGTTGGCAGATTTAGAGGAGCTGACCCAGATAATTTACTAAGTGATCTAGAACAAGCTGGTGTAAAAAATATAATTAAATTGCCGGTAAGTTTTAGAATTATTAAAGACCAACAGGTTGCGATATTAAGTAGTGCAAGTGATGAAGCAAATTACATCGCCCATCAATTTAGATCAGCCCATTTAAGGCAGGGTGTGCCATGGTCGCAAATGGCAGTAATTCTTAGATCACCCGGTGCTCAAGTTGCCGCATTGCAGCGAGCATTTGCGATGAATGCAATTCCAGTTGAGATAGATGCAATTGCGCTCTCCCTTGCTGACAATCCAGCAATTAAACCAATTATTACTTTGGCACAAATCGCGCTCGGGCAGTTGAAGTTAGTTCCAAGTAATTGGGATCAGATTGAGGAGTTACTTAAAAGTGAGTTTGCTGGGGCTGATGCAATTTCAATTCGGCAGATGCGAATTTCATTAAGTAAAGAGCAGAAGGGTGATTTAACCAAGAGTTCAACTGAGTTAATACTAGATGCGCTAACTGCGCCAACTGCTGATCTACCGTGGGAGCAATTGCAGCCACTTAAGCGAATTAATGATTTACTAAAAGAGGTAAAAAAAGTTTTAGGTAGATCCAAAGATATTTCCGATTTGCTTTGGAGTATTTGGAGTAGCGCTAAAAATTATGAAGGTGAATTAATATCTACAAATTGGCAGCAACAAGCATTAGCAGGTGGAAATCGCGGCGCTATTGCAGATCAAAATCTTGATGCCTTAATTACTTTATTTGAGGTTGCTCGCCGCTTTAGCGAAAGACTTCCCGGTGCAAAAGCGGGATTATTTATTGATCAATTAATAAGTGAAAAGATTTTATCTGACAGTATCTCAGCCTCTGCCCAACGTGGTGAAGTAGTGCAGGTAATGACTGTGCACTCAGCAAAAGGTTTGCAATGGCGTTATGTGGCTCTCGCTGGCATGCAGGAGGGTAGTTGGCCAAACCTAAAACAACGTGGCTCACTCCTAGGCAGTGAAAGGTTAGTTGAAATATTTCGCCATGGCATAAGTAATCCAGCACAACTAGATGCGATATCTGCTTCAGGTTTAGCAGAGGATGAGAGGCGATTATTAAATGTTGCAACTACAAGGGCAACAGAAAAATTAATTATTACTGCAGTCTCCCAAGAGGATAATCAGCCATCTAGATACTTTGAAAAGTTTGCGCCAGATGAGATTGAGATAACTCAAACTGCAAGAGCAATTACCCAACCTGCATTAGTTGCAGATTTGCGCAGACTAGCAAGCCGCGCAAGTAATAAGGAAGAGGCGGTATTTGCCCAAAGAATGCTTAAAACATTGGCGGTAAATGGTGTACAACGAGCAGAGCCAAAAAATTGGGTTGGACACTCTCCAATTTCAACTGATCTGCCCGTAATTAAAAGTGATGAGGTACTACGAATCTCACCAAGCTCCCTTGAATCATTTACCGAGTGCTCACTTAAATGGTTACTAGAACAAAGCGGTGGCAAAGATGCTGATTCAACTGCTCAAGTATTAGGAACTGCTATCCATGTGATTGCTGCGCAATTACTTGAGCAACCATCTCTTTCCCTTGATCAATTAGAGGATAAATTAAAAGGGGCATGGTCATTAATTGATATGAACAAGGGTTGGATTAAAGATTATGAGTATCGCAGGGCAGCTGCCATGCTTGAAAAATTTTATAGTTGGAATTTAAAAAATAAGAACACCCTTGTCGGAGTTGAGGAAAAGTTTGAGTTCAAATTAGGAAATGCGGTGGTCTCAGGCTCAATTGATCGAATTGAATTAACTGCTGAGAACAAGTATTACATTGTTGATTTAAAGACGGGTGCAACAGCTATCTCATATGATAAAGCACTAGGTAATAAACAATTACAGAGTTATCAATTAGCGGTAGTAAATGATGGATTTAAGGAAAAGTTAGAACATCAGCAGGTTGCAGGCGCAGAGCTTGTGTTTGTTGGCGATCATAAAGCTAAAGATGCTAAGCCTCGCCCGCAGGATGCGGTAAAGGTTGATGAAGTAACGGCTGAGTTAACTCAAATATCACAGGGGATGAGTGGTAAGAGTTTTGTTGCAACTATTAATGATCGCTGCCGCACCTGCGCAGTTAAATCATCCTGCCCAATTCAAACTCAAGGTCAGGCGGTGATTGGTAAATGAGTATCAAATACTCCGCACTAGATATTGCTAAACGCATTAGCGCAGTTGATCCAACCTTTAGAGTGCCAACCGATGAGCAGATTCCAATTATTCAAGCCAGCCTTGCACCATCTGTTGTGATTGCAGGTGCTGGCTCTGGCAAAACTGAAACAATGAGCCAGCGAATTTTATATTTAGTTGCCAACTCAATTATTACGCCAGATCAACTACTTGGCCTTACCTTTACTAGAAAAGCAGCTGGTGATTTAGCAAAGCGAATTAAATTTAGGCTTAAGCAGCTAAAGAGTGCGAATTTATTACCAGATCACTTAGATGAATCTGAATTAACAGTATCTACCTATCACTCATACGCAGGACGGGTTTTAGCAGACCATGCAATTCGTATTGGTATTGATGCTGATGCTGACCCAATTGGTGAGGCAGCGGCATGGCAAATTGCATTTGAAGAGGTGAGCAGGTTTGCTGGAAATGATCTACCAATAAATGGATCACCAAACTCAGTTGTTAAAGAGGTAATGGATCTATCTACGCAATTAGCTGAAAATGATCGAAATGCCGATGAGATTATTGCTTATACTGAAAAACTATTAGCAAAGCTTTCAGAGTTCTCAGATCGTCAAACAAATCCAGTGCTTGAATTTAAAGAGGAGTTATCACAACGGCTTGCAATCTTGCCGATTGTGGCAGCCTTTGATAATCGTCGCAAACAACATGGCTTATTAACCTTTAATGATCACATGTCTATTGCGGCTAAGTTAGTTGAGGAGAGTAAGCAAAACCATAATGATGATATTGGGGTAATTGAGCGAAATAAATTTAAGGTTGTCTTACTTGATGAGTATCAAGATACATCTTTTAATCAGATTAAGTTCTTATCTAATCTCTTTGGTGATAATCACCCGGTAACTGCGGTAGGAGATCCAAATCAAGCAATTTATGGCTGGCGCAGTGCCAGCTCTGAGACTCTAGATACCTTCTCGCAATCCTTTAATAGCAAAGCAACCCGTTATACCTTACTTACTACCTGGCGAAATGATTCTGCTGTTTTAGATTTAGCAAATGTAATGATTGATGAGATTTCAACTACTAAGCAAATTGATAAATTAGCCGCTCGGCCAAAGGCAAAAACTGGTGAGGTAATTTGCGGAATTTATGAGACGCAAATTCAAGAGGGTCAGGAGATCGCAAAATACTTTGCTAAATACTGGTTTGATAAAGATCGAGAAAGGCTTGCTGCAAATGAAAAATCAACATTTGCGGTATTGGTAAGAAGCAGATCACAAATTGATTCAATTCAATCAGCTTTTGCCGAGTTAGATATTCCAACTGATGTGGTTGGTGTTGGCGGCCTAATTCACACACCAGAGATTTCAGACATTATTGCCTTACTTCGCACGCTAACCATGCCAGATTCTGGAACAGCATTAATGCGCCTGCTAACCGGACCACATATAAATCTTGGAGCAAGGGATTTAATGGCGCTGGGTATATTTACCAAAAACTTTGCCAGATCAAATGATTACTCAAGGGGTAAAGAGTTAAAGCAAGCACTTGAGCAGAACATAGAGGTTATTTCAACCGCTGATGAGTTTGCCTCCGGTTCGATAATTGAATCCTTAGAGTTGTTATTGACCTTAAAGCAGGGTGAGTTTGTAAAGTATCAAGGTAGCCCGGCATTTAGTGAAGAGGGATTAGCAAGATTGCGAAAATTTGCACTCTCACTTCGTGGCCTTCGCCGTAATTTAAATGGCTCAATTACTGAGGCAATTATTGAGGTGGAACAATTTTTATCACTTGATACTGAAGTATTAGTAAGAGATGGTTGGCAATCTGGTCGCAGAAATCTTGATAGGTTCTTAGATGAGGCAGCTAGATTTGAAAAAAATGGCGGCACATTACTTGGCTTTTTGCAGTGGCTAAAGATTGCTGAGGATACTGAAGGTGGTTTAAAGCCGGCAGAGGTAGATGTTAGAAGTGATGCGGTGCAAATTTTAACTATCCATTCAGCAAAGGGTGCTGAGTGGGATTATGTTGCAATTCCTGGTCTTGCTGAGAAAACCTTTCCAAGTGTTGGTAAGAAGTCAGATAACTGGGTTAAAAATGCTGGCTCAATTCCAGTAAGTATGCGGGGAGATTATGAGCAGCTGCCTTCAATTAATTTTGATTCTTTTTCTACAAATAAAAATCTAAAAGATGGTTTAGAGCGATTTGAAGATCAGTGGAAAGTGCGCAAATCTATGGAGGAGATGCGCCTTGCCTATGTGGCAATTACTCGAGCAAAGAAGGGGTTAATCTGCACAACCTCACACTTTAGAAATGGTGAAAAATTAGTAGATCCAAGTACTCTGTTTAATACCTTTGCTAATGCGCTAATCAAAATAAAAGGCGGAACAGTTCTTACTGATACGCCAGTTCCAGAGGGTCGTAATCCAATTAAAGAAAATCCCACAACCGGTATCTGGCCAACAAGAAGCAGCAAATTAGATAAGTTAGAGGAGGTTGCAAAAGGAGTTGAAGCTGCAGCACCATTTACACCTAATGAGGTAAATAAGTTAATTAATGAAGCAACAACAGATACTCAAAGAGTTTCCTTACTCTCTGACATGCAGGTTATTCTCTCTGAAATCTCTAACCGAAATAAAAAGGTAGTTATTACTCTGCCAAGCAGATTATCTGTTTCAACCCTGCTTTATTTAGCAAAGGATCCAAAGGAGTTAGCACTCAGATTGCGCAGGCCGATGCCAAATCACATCGATAAATATGCCCGGCGCGGAACTGATTTTCACCTATGGCTTGAAAATCATTTTAAGCACCCATCGCTAATCTCTATGGATGATTTATTTAATCAAAGCAGCTCCGCACTTGCTGAAGAGTTTGCCGATGCCCCATTTGATAAATTAAAGAGTGCCTGGCTACTAAGTGAGTGGGCAACTAAGCAACCAGTTGGAGTTGAGGTTGGATTTGAAACAATGATTGATAACACCTTGATTCGAGGAAGAATCGATGCGGTTTATCAAAGTGGTGATCGATATGAGGTCATTGATTGGAAGACCGGTAAGGTCAAAGATGGTGATGACTTAGCAACAGCAGCAATTCAACTTGCTATGTATCGCCTGGCATACTCAAAATTAAAGAACATACCAATTGAAAATGTGAGCGCTGCTTTTCACTATGTGGCAGATAATCAAACAGTTCGGGTAGCAGATGTATTAGATGAAGCCGGCTTGATTGCATTAATTACCAATATACCTATTGAAGTTTAATCTCTACCCCAATTGGTAAGTGATCTGAAATATCACTCTTTAATGTTGGTATTGGCGTAACCTCTAAAATTTTAGACTTAGGCGACATAATGTAATCAAATTGAATCTTTGGATTCCAACTTGGATAGGTGGCCTGGCTAAGTAGTGATTTAAAGCGACTAACTTTGGTTGGAATATTGCCGGGCAGATTTAAATCACCAGTTAATATCTGCTCCCCAGGTAAAGTTTTAAGGTATGAGATAAGCCTATTTAATTGGAAGATATTTACTCCCGGCACAAATGAAAGATGTGTTGTTGTAATGGTAAAGCCATTAGCAAGTTCAGCGATTAGCGCAACTCGTGGTTCATCTTTAACATAAATAAATCTAACTCCCTTACCATTATCTTTTGGAATTAAAAGTGGCATACCAATTACTGATCGGCCTAGTTGCTTAACATATATTTTTTTAATCTCTTGATTTGTAGCAAAGCCGATTCCATATGTCATCTGGTTGGTAGCAGGTGAGTCCTGAGTAATAATTGATTGCGTTAGATTATCTATCCTCTGCCAACTTTCACCCGGTGTGCCAGATATTGTTGGTAGATACGCCCAATATTTAAGGCCCATACTTTGTGCAATTAGTTCGGTTTGATTTATAACTCCAGATCTAGGTTGCATACAATCAACCTCCTGCAAAGAAACAAAATCTGCTTTGTAATTACCTCCCACCTGCCCAGCTGCAGTAATTAAATCTGCTTGCCAATTTTGTGACCCAACTGGCGGAATTACCTGGCCATGCAAAAGATTCCAGGAGATTATTCGCATGCTTTTAGCGGAGGCGACAACCATGATGACAGGCTAGTAGGGTCGGCTGGTGATGGCGCCCATTAAACCGCTCAAACTTCCACTAGCAGCATCCCAAGTTGATCGATCTGCCCATTTGCGAAGTGATGAGGGTTACTTAAAATCAGCTTGGTCAAGTGCGCTAGTAATTACTTTTATGGATGAGAAGTTTGCAACTTCAGGTGATCAACTCAGCCTTGTTGCTGGTGCAACTTTGGGTGAGTATCAATCTCAATCTGATTACTTCTTAGGTATTAAAGATGAGCAGGCTTTTTTTGTTCGCCACCTGCCACTTGAGGAGGGTAGCAAGTTAGAGCTTAAAACATTACGCGAGATTGGTGTGCATTTATCACCTCGGGATATTGGTCTATCTGTTCATGCCCAAGGATTAGCTAATTGGCACACAAAACATCCAAGATGCGCGCAGTGTGGCGCCGCTACCACTGTGATATCTGGTGGCTCTGTGCGCCGCTGTTTAATTGATCAAAGTGAGCATTATCCAAGAACAGATGGTGCGGTAATTGTGTTAGTAAAAGATGATCAAGATCGGGTATTACTTGGCCGGCAGAAAGTTTGGCCAAAGTATCGCTTCTCAACATTTGCCGGCTTTGTTGAACCAGGAGAGTCATTTGAGCATTGTGTTGTCAGAGAGGTTAGGGAGGAAGCGGGTGTTGAGTTATCGCAAATTAATTATCTTGGATCCCAGCCTTGGCCATTTCCAGCATCATTGATGATTGCATTTGAAGCACTCACAAACACTCCGCAGTTAGCCCGCCCTGATGGGGAGGAGATTGAAGAGATTCGTTGGTTCTCTAGAGCAGAGATGAAGGCAGCAATTTTAGATAAATCTTTAATACTGCCACTTGAAATTAGTGTTGCTCGCCAGATGATTAAGGCTTGGTATGGGCCAGGGGCTGAGGTTGATTTAATTGGAAGTGAATCATGGCGGTAGATAACGCACAGATTCTTGCCGATCTTGATCCAGATCAACTTGCAGTTGTTACCGCCATCCGTGGCCCAGTTTGTGTTATCGCAGGAGCGGGAACTGGAAAAACAAGAGTTATTACAAATCGAATTGCCTATGCAATTAATGCTGGTGTAACAGATCCCACCAAGGTATTAGCACTTACCTTTACCGCTCGCGCTGCCGGTGAGATGCGGGCCCGGCTTAGGGTTTTAGGAATTGCAAATGTAGCGGCTAGAACCTTTCACTCTGCCGCTTTAAAACAGCTTTTATATTTTTGGCCCTATGCCTTTGGTGGACAATTTCCTAAATTATTAACTACTAAATCTGGATTTATTGGGCAAGCAATTACTCGAGCAGAGCTAGCAATTCCAGCACAGGTTAACTCCCTACGAGAGATTGCCGGTGAGATTGAGTGGGCGAAGGTGCTTGAGATTTCACCAGATAATTACCAGGAGCAGGCGATTGCAAATAGTCGATCAGTTAGATTGCCAAACAATAAAAGCCAGAATGAGAACCTGGCGATGATCTCCCAGGTTTATGAAGCGTATGAATCATTAAAGCGGCAGGAGAGGTGCTTAGATTTTGAGGATGCCCTGCTACTTACAGTTGGCATGCTGGAGGAGGATCGGGCGGTAAGGGAGCGGGTTAGAGATCAATATCGCTACTTCACCGTTGATGAGTATCAGGATGTCTCACCGCTGCAGCAGCGATTGTTAAATCTATGGCTAGGAAATCGAGAGGAGATCTGCGTAGTAGGTGATGCTGCTCAGACCATTTACTCCTTCGCTGGTGCCTCCTCAAACTTCCTACTTAACTTTAAAAATCGTTTTCCAAATGCGCAAAGCTTTAGGCTCTCCAGAGGTTATCGCTCCACCCCAGAGATTATTAATACCGCTAATCAAATTCTACGAACTGCAAATCTAGTAAGTGATCATGGCTCTGAATTGCAATCTGCTAATACTCATGGTGATAAGCCATTGGTTAATGGCTTTAACTCAACCGCGGATGAGATCTCCTATGTTGTCAGCCAAGTTAGCAAGCAAATAAGTAGTGGCAGTGACTCATCGGAGATCGCTATTTTGGCTAGAACTAATGCCCAGTTGGATCAGGTTAAATCAGCGCTTAATAATGCCAAGATCCTAAGTCAGATTAGATCAGGTGAGAGATTTTTTGAACGGGTGGATGTGCGCGATGCGATGCGGGTAATTAGAAGCGCCTCAGTTCTGCCTTCAGATATTGGTGATTGGTATGCCGATCTAGTTTCAGTACTTCGCCCATTTGGGGATGCTGATTATGTAGTTGGTTTTTTAAGACTTGCTAAATCCATTCAAGAAAATGGTGGGGCAAATATGCGTGCCTTTTTGCGTGAGATTGAGGATCGGGCTGAGCAAAATAATCCACCAACTCTGCCTGGGGTAACACTTGCCACTTTGCATGGCGCCAAAGGACTTGAATGGGATCACCTATTTTTAATTGGAGTATCAGATGGGGTACTACCAATGGGTAATGATTTAAATGAGGAGCGCAGGCTATTTTATGTGGGAGTTACTAGGGCAAAGCAGCGAATCCAAATCACCTACTCCGGCAAAGCCAGCGTATTTCTGGATCAATTTAATTAAGTTGCATCAAAGCCTGCCCATGCTTTATCCTGCTGCTATGGCAAAGCTAATTAATTCAAAGACAGTTGCTGCACCTGCAGCTGCTGTTAATTGGCCTGCCATCTCATCCACTGCAGCGAAATCTTCATATCGCTCAGATTGGACAAATAAGCGCTCTAATAAGGGTTTTTATACCTTTACATCAGATCGCACCCCTGGGAGCTATATCGGCTAAGGTCGAGATAGAAGCCAAGGGGCCCGCGAATCTAATGATTCGTAGGGCCTTTTTCTTTTATCTAAATACCTCCCAAATAAAAAAGCCAAAGCGGCAAAGGAAAAAGAAATAAACCAATGAAAGATAACCGAAAGGAAAGGTGAGAACGATGACCGTTCTCTTCAGCGAACTACTTATCCCTGGTTGGGCCGAGGGCCCAACTGCAAAAATCGGATTAGGTGATATCACCTGGGCTTACGAGGATGCTCCAGTTATCTCCTATACCGATTACGCCACTAACTCATCTGCCACATCAGCTGCAACCTACGCAGCTAATAAAAATGGCAAGGCTACGGATAATTACAAGCGCGCTGATAATCCTTTTATACCTACTATTAAAGAGCCAGCAACAGTATTAAGCCTGCCTTGCCACTCTGCCGATCCAGAGCTCTTCTTTAATGACACTCCGCAAGTAGTTGCCCAAGCCAAAGCATTGTGTGGCAGCTGCCCAATGAAGGCAAAGTGCTTAGAGGGTGCACTCTCCAGGGCTGAGCCATGCGGGATCTGGGGAGGAGAGTTATTTGATGAGGGTCAAATAATTCAAAACAAACGGCTACCTGGCAGACCAGCAAAGATTGCGGTGGCTAGTTAATTTTAAAATGTTAATAACAACTGTTAACTAGAAAGGGTTAACAAAAAAGCGGCGGGGCTGGTAATAAAACCAGCGACCGCCGCTTCTTACATTTGGTTACCTGCTTATTTATTAAGCCTTACCAAGAATACGATTTACCTTTGTGCCACAAACTGGGCAGATTCCTTGTGCCATCCGGCGACCTGAATCAGAGACCTTTACATGTCCTTCAAAGGAGCGCTTCTCTTTGCACTTAACGCAGTAAGCCTCACCCTTGTACTCTTCAGCCATTTTCATCCTCCATCTGCCGCACCCTTGGGATCATTTAGGTAGTTCCTAGATGAGAGCACGAATAACAACACAATACCCCTCACGGCACGCTCAACTGGGGTTTTCCACGCGTAAAATCGCAAATATTCCTTTGGAAGTGATAAAAAGTGGGTAAAACTAGATATTTATCGCAGGTATTACGCCAGATCCACCACTTTGGCAACCAACTTCAAATCCCTCTAAAAATGCCTCTGCTCGCATTTGATCTGTATAACGAGTTAGATAATTATTAAATTTATCATCATGGCCAGCAATCTCTAGATGAATTAACTCATGATAGATAATGTAATTTAAAACGTAGGAGGGTGAGCCTACTAATCGATCTGAGATTCGAATAGTGCGATCTACTGTTGTGCAAGAGCCCCATCTCTCATTCATATTGCGCCAATTGATGCTAGCTGGTGAAACTGCAAACTCTGGCAGATACTGCTTTAGTAATTTTTTGCAAATCTCCATTAATTGCTCATCAGTTTTGCGCTCCCTGGCCTCTCGCCGCAGCACTATTGAGATCATCTCTGGAATTACCTCAATCTCTTGCCGCCTGCTCATCTTGGCTGGAATGTGAATCTCAATCACCCCGCCTTGGCGATAGGCGGTAACACTTCGCCTTCTGCGCTGCTTGCGAATTACCCGATAGGCAGGCAGGTTTGCCGGCAGATTATCTTCAATCCTTTTCTTTCGCTGCGTTATTTGGGCCACGGGCGGCAAGATATCGGTGAAGAGAATCTGCTGCTCAAAGTTATCCACCATTACCTCTTCTTATCCACCAAAAATGTTGCGATCTCCACAGCTTCATCCACAGAGAACATCACAAATTTTACGCAAATAAGCGCTAACTACCGTCTGTGCCATACCGAGTCTTTGATAATCATTCTCTACGCCTACTAATTCAGGCTAGAGCGTGAAAATACTTTTAAAAAATTATTTTTAAAACACCGCTGTAAGTTGATTCTCACCTTTTATTCCCATATCTTTGCCATACGAAGTCCCCGGATAACCGTTTCATATCTGCAAGGGGAAGGCAGATACGAGATCGTGCGCCCGGGGATTTCGCTTTTATTTAAAGCTTTAAATCAACCCAGAGAGATCATCGGGTGCGGTCACACTTTCTAGAAAAGCCTTCACATCATTTAGATCACCTGGCATAGGCAAAAAGGCGGGATCCTCCCAGCACCTATCTCGACCATCGCTGCCTCTTAGAGTTTTAACCTCACCCCAAAATGCAGATGCCTCGCGCATTTTTCTTGGTGAGACCTCAAGTGCAAGTAGATTTGCAAACAACTGCTGCATTGGCGAGGCAGTTGCTCGCCTTCTGCGAGAGTTTTCAATTAATGCATTAAAGGATGGAATTCGCTCCTGGGCAACCTGTGAAATAACATGATCAATCCAACCCTCAATTAACGCAAGTACCATTTCAAGTTTGGTTAATGCTAACTCTTGAGCAGGTGTTTGCTGCGGCGTGAAGAGTCCAGCATTTAATGCGATGTTTAATGAGGCTGGATTATTAATATCAATCTCACCAGATGCCATTGCCTGCTCAGCTTGGCGAGTAATTGACTCAACATCGATAGAGATGCCACTGCCATAAGCAGTTATTACTTCTTTGATATAGCCAGCCAGCCAACTGTTATTTGCAAAGAGGCGAGCGGCGGCCGCTTCGCGAAGTGCTAGATATATTGCTACCTGCTCAGGATCAATACCTAGGCCAGCAGACCATTCGGTGATATTTTGTGGAATTAGATGTGCGCCAGAGTCTGCTGCCAATAATGGGATTGCCACATCATTAGCGCCAGTAATTGAATTAGCGAGTGAGCCAACTCCCTGACCTAATTGAGTAGCAATTAATGTTCCCATAAAGCCCCGTAGTAGCCGGGCTAACATCTGCTTCATCGCCTCTTGCTGTTGTGGGCTTTGGTTCTCACTACCAGCAAACTCAATTGGCAGTTGTGAGGTGGAGCTAGAAATTACATCAGAGAGCGCATCTGCCATTCCAAGGGCGAGGGGTTCAAATAAGAGCTGCCAACTAGAAACTGTGGCATCTAGCCAATCTCGTTTTGACCAAGCACTTTGATTTGGCAACGCAGATGCTGGAAAAAGTATCTCGCTATCTAGCCAGGTGTTAGCAATCATTAAAGATTGAGAGAGTCTTTCTTGATCTATTGTGCCAATCGGCAGATCACCATTTGCCGTAATAATATTTTTTGCGATCTCACGCAGTGAACTTGCGGTAATTAAACTTTGCTCACCAGATTTACTGGCAGATTGCATACTCTCTAAAAATGATTTTGCACCAGCAAGGGCATTAGGGTCAACTCCCATCTCTGAGAATTGCTTTAGAAGCGCTTCAAAATCAGGTTGCCCCTCATTTGGTAGGAAGCCAAAACTCATATTCCCAAAACCTCACCCCTAGTAATACTAAAATGATAACTGTATTTTATAGAACAATAGTGCCAGCAATTTTCTTCCCAGCCAATACAATAATCCTATGAACTCAACCTCCGCTACTGCGCTAATTTGGTGGGTAATTCCGATCGTAGCGGTGCTCTCTGCGATTGGTTATGCGGTCTGGGTCACTAAGTACAAAAATAAGTTTGATAATAAGACTGATCGATCAATAAGTGAGTTTGCTAAATTTCAAAATAGCTTTAACAACAAAAAATAATTTGTCGCCATTTTTTTATGAGATCACTGTTACCTGTAAAGGCTAGGCTGCCTCGATTCACAACTTTACTGCTTGGCATATTAATCCTTGCTGCCTTCTTCTTGCCCTCTCCCTACGTGATGCTCTCACCAGGAAGCCCACAAAATGTTTTAGGTTCGGCAATTAAAATCTCTGGAACTACTGTTTATCCGACAACTGGAAAATTATCAGTGACCTCAGTGATGGTGACAGATCCAGATTCATATGTAACTGGCTTTGATATTTTATATGGTTGGGTAGCACCTGATAGAGCAGTTCTACCTAGGGATGAGATTTACCCAAAAGGTGAGAGTGTTAAGCAGTCTAAGCAGCAGGGCGCCGATGAAATGAGTAGTTCGCAAACAACTGCAACTGCTGCCGCCCTTTCATATCTAGGTTATGAAAGTACCTCCAAATTAGTGGTTACTGAGATCAATAAAAATAGCAATTCATATCAGGTATTACAGCCAGCAGACCAAATAATTTCTATTGACGGTGTTGAGTATAAATCACCCAACGGGGTAGTTGATTATTTAGACAATAAGAAGCCGGGTGATTTTATTACTATTAAAGTATTACGTGATGAGGTTGAGCTATTAACTAAGCAAATAAAGTTATCCGCTAGAGACGATGGATCGGCAATCATTGGCGTAATAATTGAGCGTAAATTTAACTTTCCATTTAAAGTAGATATTAAACTTGCCGATACTGGTGGACCAAGTGGTGGATTAGTTTTTGCACTAGGAATTATTGAGAAGTTAACACCAGATGATTTAATTTCTTCCCGTAACATCGCAGGCACCGGCACAATTACAGCAGATGGTCAGGTTGGTCCAATCGGTGGAATTATCGAGAAAATTATTGGTGCCAGGCGGGCCGGGGTTTCAATATTCCTAACTCCAACTTCTAACTGCCAAGATATTAAAAGTATTGATCAAGCAGCAAAGGGTGAGGGTGTGATGAAGATTGTGCCGGTGGCCACACTGCAGCAGGCGGTAGATGTGCTCAAACTCCCAACCGGTGCTACATATCCAAGTTGCTTGGCGAGCTCATAAGATTAGATAAGATTTGCGAATGAGCAGTTCAGGCTTTGGTGGCGGCTTTGATCGCAACAGCAACCCATTTGGTGGTTCAGGCTTTGGCGGCGGCATACCAAATCCATTTGCTAATCGAGGTGGCGGTCGCAGGCGAGTTAGTCCACTAACAATTACTGCAGTAATTCTTTTTATTCTAGCTTCGGTTTTAGTCTCATCAAGTGGCTTCTACGCCGATCTACTCTGGTATCGATCAGTTGGGTTTGTAAGTGTTTGGCAAACCACTTTATTTACTAAAATTTATCTATTTATTGGCTTTGGCTTTATTACCGCGCTCTTTATTCTTGCAAATATATATTTTGCATTTCGTAAACGGCCAATTTATGTACCGATTGCGGTTGAGGCAGATAACCTTGAGCGCTATCGCTCCCAGATCGATCCAATCCGTAAATTTTTAACAATTGGCATATTTCTTACACTTTTCTACTTTGCTGGTAACTCTGGCTCCAGACTTTGGCAAGAGTGGCTGCTTTTTAAAAACTCAACAAATTTTGGTGTGCTAGATCCACAATTTGGTAAAGATGTCTCTTTTTTTGCCTTTAAATTACCAATGTGGCAATCTTTAATTGGTTGGGCAATCTCAACAATTATTCTGTCAATACTTGCAGCATCGGTAGTCCATTACATTTATGGTGGAATTCGTACTCAAGTTAAAGAGGATCGCACAACAGTTTCTGCTCGGGTGCAACTTTCAATTCTTCTTGGCCTTCTAGTATTACTTAAAGCAGTCGCTTATTGGTTTGACCGGTATGCACTCACTTTAAAAGAGGGAAGATTAATAACCGGTCTTACCTACACCGATGTAAATGCGGTACTGCCGGCCAAATCAATTCTGGCAGCAATTGCAGTTGTCTGCTCATTACTATTTTTTGCCAATATTGTCCGTAAATCTTGGTTACTACCAACCGCTGGTGTTGCGTTGATGGTGATTGCATCAGTTTTAATTGCCGGTATATATCCAGCAACAATTCAACAGTTTCAAGTAAAGCCCTCTGAGTCAACAAAAGAGGCGCCTTTTATTCAGAAAAATATCGATGCCACACGAACTGCTTATGGCATAGATAATGTTGAAATTACCGATTACCAAGCAACTGTTACAACCTCGGCTGGGCAATTAGCAAATGATGCTGCCACTATTGCAAATATTCGTCTGATGGATCCAAATGTTTTATCAGCTACTTTTCGCCAGTTACAGCAAATTAAGCCCTACTATAACTTTGCTGACTCACTAGATATTGATCGCTACACAATCAATGGCAAAGAGCGAGATGTAGTAGTTGCCATTAGAGAGTTAAATATCGATGGAAATCCTTCAAGAAATTGGATTAATGATCACTTGGTATATACCCATGGCTTTGGCATGGTTGGTGCATTTGGAAATACAGTAGATGCAGATGGCAAGCCAACATTTACCGTCGGTGATATTCCACCTACAAAAGGTTTAGGTGAGTTTGAGCCACGGATTTACTTTGGCGAGAATGTTCCAGATTACTCAATTATTGGTGGACCAGCAGCAAGTAATCCAGTAGAGCTTGATTATCCAGATGATAAATCAGCTAATGGCCAAAAAAATTACACATACACCGGCAAGGGTGGGGTGCCAATGGGCTCGATCTTCTCTCGCCTATTATTTGCTATTAAATACCAAGAACAGCGGATTGTTTTATCCAACTTAATTAATGCAGAATCAAAGATTTTATTTGAACGCAGTCCTCGTGAGCGAGTAGCAAAGGTGGCGCCTTGGCTCACATTAGATGGTGATCCGTACCCAGCAATTATTGATGGCAAGATTCTTTGGATAATTGATGCCTACACAACAAGTGCTGGCTATCCAAACTCTCGCAAGGTAAATCTTGCAAATACTGGGGATGCATTAACTGCTAGATCAAATGCAGTCTCATCACTTGGGGACAAAAATGTTAACTATATTCGAAACTCCATTAAGGCCACAGTTGATGCTTATGACGGCACAGTCTCGCTCTATCAATGGGATGAGAAGGATCCGGTATTAGCAACTTGGAGTAAGGCATTCCCAGGAATTGTTAAAGCAAAGAGTGAGATATCACCAGCATTGCTATCTCATATTCGCTATCCCGAGGATATGTTCCGGGTACAGCGCGATATTTTAAGTGCCTATCATGTAACAACCGCTGATGCATTTTATGGTGGACAGGATTTCTGGCGAGTACCACTAGATCCATCAACCTTTGGTTCCAATGCTGGAAATCAACCTCCTTATTACTTAACTATGCAGATCCCTGGACAAACCAAACCAACCTTCTCACTCTCCACTCCCTTTGTTCCTCGCGGTGGTCGAGAAAACCTCTCTGCTCTAGCAGTTGTTAACTCAGATGCTGGTGATGATTACGGCAAGATAACTGTGCTGCAGCTACCACGATCAACTAACGTGGCTGGTCCATCACAGGTAGCCTCAAACTTTGAAGCAAAGCCAGCTGTAGCAACAGCGCTCTCACTACTTAGACAAGGTGGCTCTGATGTAGTGCTGGGTAACCTGCTAACACTTCCAGTAGGAAAAGGTTTGTTATATGTGCAACCAGTTTATGTAAGGGCTACTGGAAATACTGCTGCTTATCCATTATTACAAAAAGTTTTAGTTTCATTTGGTGATCAAATTGGCTTTGATGACACACTTCAAGGCGCACTTGATCAGGTATTTGGTGGCAACTCTGGAACAACTATTGGCAATAATCAACCAAGTATTGGTGGCACTGATGGTGGTACTGGAAGTAGCCAAGCAATAAGGTCTGCAATCTCATCCTTGCAATCTGCCTACGCAGATTTAGAGGCTGCGCAAAAGCGATTAGATGGTGCGGCTGAAGATAAAGCCAGAGCCAGAGTTAAAGCAGCAATTGCTGCGTTAATTGCTGCGCAAAATAGATAATTTATTTCACTATTTGAGTTAATTGCTCTAACTCTCTAAGATTAGATTACCGACGCGGGGTGGAGCAGCTCGGTAGCTCGCTGGGCTCATAACCCAGAGGTCGTAGGTTCAAATCCTGCCCCCGCTACCAATATTTATTTAATACGTAAACTATTTAGCACTACAAATAGCGATGATAAAGACATCGCAGCAGCGGCATACATTGGTGATAAATTGCCACTTGCTGCAACAGGAATACAAACTAAGTTATAAAAAAATGCCCAACCAAGATTAGATTTAATAGTTTTTACTGTCTTCTCTGAAATCGCAATTGCTTCAATGGCAGCAAGTAGTGATGGCCTAATTAAAGTAATATCCGCCGCTGCGATTGCAGTATCTGTGCCAGAGCCCATGGCAATACTTAAATCTGCCTGCGCAATTGCTGCTGCATCATTTATGCCATCGCCAATCATTAATACCCGCCCTTTTTCCTGCAGGAAGGTGATGAAGTTAAGTTTGTCCTCAGGCGTTGCTGATGCAAATATATGATCAATTGGAATACCTGCCTGGATACCCATTGAGATTGCAGCAATCTCTGCATCCCCTGTTACTAACCAGGTATTAAGACCAGTTGCCTGCAAAGATGAGACAGCAGCCTTACCCTCTGGCTTGATCTCATCACCAACCTCAAAAACTCCATAAGCTAATCCATCAAGGGCAAGTACTGAGACTGAGTTGCCTCGTCGCTTTCCATCCTCAATGGCAGTAAGTAATTTGGGTGAGAACTCAGTTGTGCTTCGGGCAATTGAAATTGGTGAGCCAATTAATACCGCTTTACTGCCAGCAGGTGATTGCACCCGCGCTGCAACACCAACTCCAGGAGTTTGCTCAAACTCACTTACTGGGAATATTGCCACTCCTTGCTTAGCAAGTGATTTAGATATTGCAGTTGCAATTGGATGTGAATCCATACACTCAACACTTAAGATAAAACTTAACAAATCTGAGGCTGAAATTGCTGTGCTATCAGTAGTTAAAGGGTTATCAATTAATACCATCTCGAGTAATGACATTTGGCCAGTTGTAATAGTGCCGGTTTTATCAAAGACCACATCAGTGATTCCAATTGCCCGCTCAATTGCTTTAGGGGAGCGAATAACAATCCCTTTTTTTGCCGCCTTTCCAGAAGCCACCAGCAGCGCAATTGGTGTTGCTAATCCAAGGGCGCAAGGACAGGCAATTACTAATACTGAGACTGCAGTTGAAATTGCCTTAGCTAATTGATTATCTACTAGATACCAAGAGATAAATGTTGCCAGAGAGAGCAATAAGATAACTGGCACAAAAATTCTACTTACTCTATCTGCCAACTGTTGAGCAGGTGCTTTTTCAGATTGGGCTGTAAGTACCATTCTGGTAATTCGAGCTAACTCAGTATCTGCTCCGACCCGAGTTGCTTTAACCAAGAGATTTCCATTGTTATTGATAGAACCTGCGTACACAATATTATTTACCGATACTTCAATCGGTGTTACTTCGCCAGTTAAAAATGCATTATTTATTGTGCTAAATCCAGAGACAATTTGGCCGTCAGTTGCAATTTTATCTCCAGGCTTTACCACAAATAAATCGCCAATTAATAAGCGGTCAATTGAGATTACTTCAGAGCCATATATCCGCTTTACCTCAACCTCATTAACCGATAATTTAAATAGCTCGGTAAGTGCTGAACCCGCTTTTTGTTTCGCTTGATGCTCTAGGTATCTACCTA
>Ga0209444_10000091_pt1 | contig 47775 bp, 28 predicted proteins | sample LauGreFaBDMM15DN_2_FD_188215 | JGI IMG/M metagenome (GOLD analysis project Ga0209444, IMG submission 188215) | Freshwater lake microbial communities from Lake Michigan, USA - Fa13.BD.MM15.DN (SPAdes) (version 2) | ecosystem: Environmental > Aquatic > Freshwater > Lake | place: Lake Michigan... | reverse complement strand
TAAAAACACTCACCGAATAAACGATGAGTGTTTTGAAATAGATTGAAAAAAAATCAATTATTTATCTTTCACTTCTTCGAAATCAACATCCGTTACTTCATCATTAGAGTTACCTGCTGATTGATCTGCTCCTGCATCACCAGCGTTTCCACCTTCTGCATTTGTAGCATTGTACATGTCTTGAGAAGCTGCTTGGAATACATTATTTAATTTTTCCATTGCTGGCTCAAGGTTTTGAATGTTACGAGCTTCGAATTCCGCTTTCAACTCTGTTAAGGCATCTTCGATTCCTTGTTTTTTGTCTGCTGGAATTTTATCTCCGTATTCTTTCATTTGACGTTCCGTTTGGAAAATCAATGAGTCAGCTTTATTGATTGTTTCAACTTCCTCACGTTTTTTATTGTCCGCTTCAGCATTCTCTTCTGCTTCTGCTTTCATACGTTTGATTTCTTCGTCTGACAAACCTGAAGACGCTTCGATTTTAATCGATTGTTGTTTTCCTGTTCCTTTGTCCTTCGCTGAAATATTCATGATTCCGTTCGCATCGATGTCGAATGTTACCTCGATTTGAGGAACACCACGTTGCGCTGGTGGAATGTCTGTCAATTGGAAACGACCCAATGTTTTGTTATCCGTTGCCATTGGACGCTCACCTTGTAACACGTGAATGTCTACTGATGGTTGATTATCGGAAGCTGTCGAGAATACTTCTGATTTTTTTGTTGGAATCGTCGTATTTGCTTCAATTAATTTTGTCAATACACCACCCATTGTTTCGATACCTACAGATAAAGGAATCACGTCTAATAAAAGGACATCTTTCACTTCACCTGTCAATACGCCACCTTGAATCGCTGCGCCTACCGCAACTACCTCATCTGGATTCACTCCTTTTGAAGGAGATTTTCCAAAGAAACGCTCTACTGCATCTTGAATCACTGGAATACGTGTTGATCCACCAACCAAGATTACTTCATTGATGTCACTTGGAGAAAGTCCTGCATTTTTCAAGGCTGAACGACAAGGAGCAATCGTACGCTCAACGATTTCAGAAATCAATTGCTCGAATTTCGCGCGTTGTAAAGTTCTAACTAAGTGTTTTGGTACACCATCCACTGGCATGATGTACGGTAAGTTAATTTCTGTTGACGTCGTTGAAGACAACTCGATTTTCGCTTTCTCCGCTGCTTCTTTCAAACGTTGAAGTGCCATCGGATCTTTACGTAAATCCAATCCTTCGTCTTTTTTGAATTCTTCAGACAACCAAACGATAATTGCCTCATCTACGTCGTCACCACCTAAGTGTGTGTCGCCATCTGTGGACAATACTTCGAATACACCATCTCCCAATTCAAGAACAGAAACGTCATGCGTTCCACCACCGAAATCGAATACAACGATTTTTTGGTCAATTCCTTTTTTATCTAATCCATAAGCCAAGGCTGCTGCTGTTGGCTCGTTGATGATTCTTTTAATCGTTAATCCAGCGATTTCACCTGCTTCTTTCGTGGCTTGACGTTGTGCATCATTAAAGTAAGCTGGAACAGTTACTACCGCTTCTGTTACTTCGTGTCCAAGGTAATCTTCTGCTGTTTTCTTCATTTTCTGAAGGATAATTGCAGAGATTTCTTGTGGAGAATACAAACGATCGTCGATTTTCACGCGAGGTGTGTTGTTATCACCTTTTACCACTTTGTAAGGTACACGAGCTACTTCTTTGCTACATTCATCGAAGCTTGACCCCATGAATCGTTTAATCGAAGAGATTGTTTTTGTTGGATTCGTGATGGCTTGACGTTTTGCAGGATCTCCCACTTTACGTTCTCCACCTTCAACGAATGCAACGACAGATGGCGTTGTTCTTTTTCCTTCTGCATTTGAAATCACCACTGGCTCATTTCCTTCCATGACAGAAACACACGAGTTTGTTGTTCCTAAGTCAATTCCAATTATTTTTCCCATTCTAAATATATTTTCTTTTTGATGTTTTTGCAATTCTCAATTTGTGTGCCATCCATATTTACATACCAACCAATGACAAAATGAAAGTACAAGAACACAAAACAGTGTCTTTTTGTCATAATTCATGCCATGAGAATCGCTGATTTCGGACAAAACATGATTTTAGTCAAGTTCTTGATTTTAGTAACATCTGTTACACTCTGACGTGAGGAAATCAGTTACTTTTGTCCGTAATAATTGAATTGCATCATGAAAAAAGGAACCAAACTTTACAGTATCGCCCACCTGACCTGTCCACAATGTCACGAAGGAAAATTTCTCGTTTCCTACGTTTACGATTTAAAAAACATCGGTGATGTTCGTGAGGAATGCGATATCTGTCACCTCAAGTACGAAAGAGAACCTGGTTTTTTATATGGGGCGATGTATGTTTCATACGGATTAGGTATTGCGCTATTCGTTACAATTTGGGTGTCTTGTACTTTATGGTTCCCAAGTTTTGGAGCTTGGACACAGATTGGACTAGTGGCATTTTTCACTGTTGCCTTATCTCCTTATTTATTTGCCTTATCCAAAATCATTTACGCGAATTTCTTCATCCATTACAAAGCAGATGCTAAGTCAAACGGATAAACAAGCGATGCTAGAAGCCCAATTGGGCTATGCACTAGAGCCGGCTCTAATTGCCGAAATGGCTCAATTAGCGAAGATTCGCGAAACAACAACGGATGAAATCATTGTGCATGTAGGTGATCGTTTACAGTTAATCCCCATTGTTATCGAAGGATCCATAAAAGTTTCTCGCGAGAATGAAGACGGAGAAGAATTACTCTTGTATTACATTGAAGGAGGAGATACGTGTGCGATGTCACTGCAATGTTGCACAAAGAAAATCGATAGTCAAATAAAGGCGACAGCGATGGAGCCATCGCTGCTTTTGATGATTCCCGCAGAATACATGGAAATATGGATGGACCAATATAAAAGTTGGCGCACATACATTATCAGCAATTACCACACGAGAATGATGGAATTAATGGAGTCCATTGACGCCATCGCATTCATGAATTTAGATCAACGTTTACTAAAGTACCTTCGCGATCAAGCAAAATTATTAGGCTCCCTTGAGATTTTGCATACACATCAACAAGTGGCAGACGACTTACATTCATCTAGAGTGGTGATTTCAAGGCTGTTAAAGCAACTGGAAATCAAGGGGGAAATAACCCTTCACCGAAACAAAATCGTCCTGAAAACAATTTAGTTTTTTTCATTTATCTTCTCCTATTGATTATTGTTATTTTTGATTAACCTTATCAAAAAATACTGTGATTACACTTATAACGGGAATCCCTCGATCCGGAACCTCCTTAATGATGCAACTTTTCAAGGCAGCAAACGCTGACATTGCAACAGATGCCATTCGTGAGGAAGATGAAAATAATCCAAAGGGATATTACGAATTAGAAGCTGTCAAAGGCATTGTGAAAAACAATGCGTTCCTGAAGGAACTAAATAGTAAAACGATTAAAATTGTCGCGCCCTTAGTCACGTTCATAGACCTTTCTCTTGAATACCGAGTGGTTTTCATGCTGCGCGACTTAGATGAAGTAGTTCAATCGCAGGAAAAAATGGTCGGAAAAGATCAACAAGATCAAAAGGAAAAGTTTAAATCAATGTACGCTTTGCACATTGAAAAAAGCCGTCAATTCTTACTCACCCACAGCATCCCCTTTATCGAAATTCAATATAAAGAATTACTGCAAAATCCAAAATCATGTCTGCAAGGCTTGATTGACTTCTGCGGTTGGGAAACTCCAATGGTGGAATTGAAATCAGTAATTGACGACTCACTTTACCGAAATCGAAAAGAATCATGAGTGAGAAAAATAAAGTACTTGTTATCGGATGGGACGCTGCGGAATGGAAAGTCATTATGCCGCTTATCCAACAAGGGAAAATGCCTGCATTTGCGCGACTGATGTCCCGCGGAGTTCATGGAAAACTACAAACCTTAGATCCACCGCTTTCACCGATGTTATGGACAAGTATTGCTACTGGTTTTCGAGCGGACACCCATGGTATTGGTGGATTCATTGAACCGACTCCAGACGGCGAAAATTTGCGTCCAGTTACTTCCACCTCTCGAAAAGTAAAAGCCATTTGGAACATTTTAAACCAGGAAGGACACAAAAGCAATGTCGTTGCATGGTGGCCAAGCAATCCAGCAGAACCAATAAATGGCGTGATGGTTTCAAACTTATATCAAATTGCAACGAAACCATTGAACGAAGAATGGGACATGCCCAAAGGAACGATTCATCCGGAGGAATTGACCGAAACGATGAAGGAGTTTCGCATTCACCCGCATCAAATCACGTTAAATCAAGTACTTCCATTCATTCCAAATCTAAAGGATAACATTCCGCTTCGATCCGACAAACGCACAACCAATGTCATTAAAAACATGGCGAATTCCGGAACGATTCACAGTGCCACTTGCCACTTGCTAGAAAAAAGCGACTGGGATTTCATGGCAATATATCACGATGCTATCGATCACTTTTCACATGTGGCCATGCGTTATTTCCCACCAAGAAGACCCGAAATTCCGGAACAAGACTTCGACGATTTTCAACATGTGGTAGAGGCTGCTTACCTATTCCACGATCGCATGTTGGCACGAATGATGAGTTTGATTGATGAAGAAAATACAACGATCCTACTCATCTCCGATCATGGATTCCATTGTGACCATCAGCGTCCATTGTATATTCCAAAAGAACCTTCTGGACCTGCAGTTGAACATAGTCCGTACGGTGTGTTTGTCATGGCTGGACCTGGAATAAAAAACAATGGTTCTCAAATTTCAGGTGCTAGTGTCTTGGACATCACTCCTACCCTTTTGCATCACATGGGATTATCCGTTGGAAAGGACATGGAAGGAAAAGTCCTTCATGCATGTTTTGAACAGGCAAATGAAGTGCAATGGATTGATTCTTGGGAAAATATTCCAGGAAATAGCGGCATGCACGACGCTATTTTGCGCGAGGATCCCTGGGCGGCCCAAGAAGCGTTGCAACAACTTGTTGAACTCGGTTACATCGATGCGTTGGATGACGACAAATTGTTACAAGTCGAGAAATCGAAAAGAGAAAACGAATATTACATTGCACGAAATTTATTGAATGCTGGGAAATTTACAGCGGCAATTGACATTTTGGATCGAATTTATGGTGAGAGTAACATTCAACGTTACGGTCAGCGATTAGCCTTCGCTTATTTAAGCAAAAGACAGTACCGAAAGTCCATGTTGATATTGGAAGAACTTCGCAAGCAAAATAAACTTAGTCAAAGCACTGAAGATGCTTACGACAAATTGGGAATGGAAGAGCCAATGTTCTTGGAGTATTTAGAAGGTCTGATTCTACTTGCCATGAACAAACCGCACTTATCCTTGCCAAAACTCTTGAAAATTCAAGAAAAGAATCCATACAACTACCAATTAGCATTGAACATTGCACAAATTTTCCTGCAACGGAAAAAATATGACTTAGCAGAAAAGCAATTTATTCGCGCCTTGAATATCGATGATTCCCATGCGCGCGCGCATCACGGACTCGGACTCACTTTTTTAAGACGTGGTGAATTGAATTTAGCCATTGAAGAATTTCTGATTGCCATTGATCACGATTTTTTCTTCCACCGTGCACACTACCATCTTGGAGAGGCACTAGTTCGACAAGGATTGTATAAAGATGCCATTCAAGCATTTGAAGTTAACCTTCGAATAGCTCCGAAAAATATTAAATCCCACAAATGGCTTTTCGAAATTCACCGAGATTATCTGAAAGACGAAATCAAAGCGTACTTTCATGAGCAGCAGCTGGAGGAATTTATGAAAGGAGAGCGAATTATCTGCACCGAGGCTGTTGATCAAGATCAAGCGAAAGTACTTTCTTTTATCAAATCACTAGGCTTTTCTATTTATGAGGAGTTGAACAGTAAAGAACAAGCAGCAAATCTTTTTCAAGACAACAGTTGGCTGAAAGATGTCGGAGATCAAATCGTTTTCATTCCTAGTCACTCTTTATCCTTTTTACCAGATTATTATAACTACAAACTTTTGTATGTCCAAAGTGAATTAGACTTGAGTCCAAAAAATCAAAAAGGAGAATCTATGTCAACTGTTTTATCTACTAAAAAATGGATGCATTTCGAACAAGAACAAGCAAAAATTGAGGCGTGGATGGAAAGTCAAGCCAATCTTTCCATACTTTATTTGAATTGCGAAGAAATGATACAAAACAAAGAAGAACAGGGTTTTATACTGGATAATTTCTTAAAGAAATAGATCTTTTTGTTATTTCCACTGAAAATGATTATTTTTAACTCAAATTAAGCATTATGAAAACACTTTCCTCTTCGAATAAAACTAGACTAAAACAATACACAGCAGTGGCCAGTGCATTGATTGCCCAAGGTAATCTAAATGCTCAAGTCGTTGCGACAAATCTAAATCCAGATGTTGTTGTAGATTCATTGTCAGGTCCATACGCACTAGACTTTAACAACGATTTTAATCCAGAGTTGGCATTTTTCGTTCAACATGTTTCTGGAGCATCTTCGACACAAGGTGTTCAGTTTACTTATGAGGGTGCCGTTGCTGGAGCTCAATTAAGTCCAGGCGTTTCCCTGTTGGGGGCAATGGTAGCAGGAGGAAGTTCATCTTCGTCTTCTACGTTTCAAATTTCTGCTCTGAACAATGGAGATCCCATTTCGACGGCTGCAAACTTTGGTACTTCTTCAGGTGGAGCTTTAGGTTTAGACGTACTCGTAGATGCAGGGATTCTAGGACAAATTCCTATTCAACAAGGAAATTTTTTAAATCAATCCAATAAATTTTTAGGAGCGAAGCTTACAGCTGGAGCAAATACATATTACGGTTGGGTAGAACTTTCAGTAAATTCGAATGCTTCTCAAATCACCATTCATGGATACGGATACCAATCAACAGCTAATACGGGTATATTAGCAGGCGAAGGCGCAAATTCCGGTTTGGAATTGATTTCTTTAGCTGATAAAGTCACGATCGTTGGTACACCAGATCATGTTGCTATCAATGTTACGCCAGATCTTATCGGTGCAAAAGTTTCATTTGTTTCTATGTCAGGACAAGAAGTGAATGCTGCAATATTGACAGATGTTAACAACACGATTTCTTTTGATAATTTAAGTACTGGGATTTACCAAGTGGTCGTTTCGAATGGTACTGAAAAAACAACACAGCGTGTTTACGTGAAATAAGAGTCATTCATTCATATAAAAAACAGCACTTGTGCTGTTTTTTTTTGCTTACAAAAATAGATTTTATTAAAGGATAACCTTTCGTTTATGACACAATACAACGTTATCATTATCTTTGAGAACATTGCAAATTAATGAAGTATTTTCTAATTAGTTTTTTGTTGTTCGTTGAACTTTGGCACCTTCATGCACAAGGTTCCTTTTGCTCAACAGCTACAACGGTCAATCCAGGTGCTTTTACAGCATCCATAATTACAGGAAGCGGTGCATCTCAAGCAGGTGCAACTGGTTCCAATTGGTATAAATTTACGCCAACAACGAATGGAAATCTTTCCATCAATTCTTGTGGAGGAGGTTCAGACACGCGATTATGGATTTGGTCAGGTAGTTGCGGGAATTTGACACTTCTCGGAGCGAATGACGATTTTAATGGATGCATTTCATCTGGAACTAATTCTTTTGCATCGCGTGTTGACAATTTGATCTTAACGGCAGGAAATACATATTATTTCGAATGGGACAACGCTTGGTCAAGTACTGGCTTCACATGGAATTTCACCTATACAGCATTGCCAAACAACAACGACGCAGGAATCATTTACCTCAAAAACAGGTTAACAAAAATCCCATTGAATCAAGCAAATTATGGGATTCCTTTTGGCGCAACAATTAAAAACTTTAGTGGAAGCGCGATTTCGAATGTCACCTTAACAACGGAGATCTATGAATTACCTAATGTCACCACGCCGATAACCTTATTGATAAGTACTCCTGTGAATTTAGGGGTGGGCGTTCAACAGGCCATACTCAGCGGAACTTGGTTTCCAAATCTATCCGTTTCCAAGAACTATGTTATCAAGTACATTAAAACACAAACTCAAATTGATGGACTAACAACAAATGATGTTTCCACTCAAAACCTGAGCGTAGATTTCAATTACTACGCAAGGGATAACAACACCTATACCAATGCATTTAATTGGTCAACAAGTTCTGAGTACGATCAAGGTGTTGTTTATACAGTAAGCGGCAACGATGTATTAAGTGGCGTTCAGTTTTACACACAAAGTTCATCTACAACACAGGAATATTACGTTGAAGTCTTCCCAATAATAAACAACATCATTCAAACAAGTCCGATTTATACTTCTCCAAATTCAGTTTCCACAGGATTGGGATGGCAAACACATACCCTAGCAAATCCTCTTTCTTTACCAAGTGGAGATTATCTTTTTTCCATTCATAAACTGGGGAATTCACCGTATCCCATCGGTTGCGATGCTTCTATTTTTACGAACGGGAAAAATTACGTTCGCACGAACATTTCTGGAAACTGGAATACGATTGAGTCCTATAGCGTGAATTATGCTTTTATGATCCGCCCCAAACTAGGTTCAAATCCTGCCAATGACATTTCATATGTGAGTCATCAAAGTCCTGGTGGAGAATTCACAAAAATACATACGCGTCAATCCGTAAATGGCAACAACTTAAGCCTTTCTGCGTGTGCGAAAAACTCAGGGACCAACACTTTGTATAACGTGACCATGACGGTAGCTATTAAAAATGTCGCTTCAAACACTACCATTTACACCGCAACGAGTTCTGCTCATAATTTAATATCCGGGCAAATAGATACATTCACCGTTTCTAATTACATCATTCAAACACTCGGTAATTATTCCATTGAATATGTATTCAACACCGTTAATGATCAAATTCCATTTAATAATTCTTACATCACGTATTTTTCTAGAACTAAATCCGAATTATCAAGGGCTGTTGGTGTAACTGGAACTATCGGGATCGGAAACAACCTCACCAGTGCTTATGACAATGGCATCATCGGTCAAACTTTTACCTTGGGACAACTAGATTACCTAGATTCTGTAAAAATTAGTCTTGCTGCTGGAACACCGTCAAACAAACCAATTCGTGTAGATATTTATGCGACAGATGTAAATGGTATTCCAACAGGTTCACCAATCATTTCAACCACAACGTACACGAGCACAACCTCTAATTCCATTTCAGGAGCAACAATCAATTTACCAATCACTGGTGGGACATTCAACCTAAGTCCAGGCACTTACTTTTTTGGGGTAACTGAAAATGCTGGAAACATCAAACTTCAAACTTCCACGAATTACTTCAAAGCGAACCGAGCGTTTATGAAGTGGAATCAGAATCCAAATGGCGCAACGGCATGGACACCCATTGAAAACTTTGGCTACCAAGTAGCCTTGGCAATCAATCCCATATTTAAAATATGCTTACCGATTCAGGTCAGTTCAACAGTGACTAATGCGAGTTGCGGACAAAACAATGGAGCCATTCAACTTGCAACGTCGGGTGGAACAGGGATTTTTTCCTTCGTTTGGTCAAATACGAGTACCAACAGTGCGCTGAACAGCAATTTGAGTCCAGGAAACTACAGCTGTCTACTTTTAGATGCGAACCAATGTGTAGCTCCTCCACAAAATGCAATCGTCACAATGGTTTCCACCGCGGTGATTTCCAGTGTTTCAGCGGTCAATAATCCACTTTGTAACGGTGCTTCAACAGGATCAATAAGTGTTGGTGCTTCAGGAGGAAATGGACAATACACCTATTTATGGAGCCCGAACCTTGGTTCTAGCTCTTCTTTAACAAGTTTAACTGCGGGGAATTACACGTGTCAAGTTACTGATGGACTTGGATGTTCATCCACTCAACAAATAACGATCACCCAACCAAACCCGTTATCGGTCAATTCTACCGTGAATTACATTTCTTGTTTTGGAGGAAATAACGGCTCATTAACGCTGAACACTTCAGGAGGGACTGCTCCTTATCAATACAATTGGGCCGGCAATTTAGGTACAGCAAATTCCATTTCGAACCTAAGTGCAGGGATATATTCTTGTCAAATGACAGATGCGAACAGCTGTGTTCTCAATCAAAGTTTCCAAATTTCCAATCCAACGACCATTGCCAGTACTATTATAAACGTTTCAAACGTTGATTGTTTTGGTAATTCGACGGGTAGCGCGAGTATTTCTGCTTCTGGCGGGACAGGAAATCTAAGCTATTTATGGACACCCATTGCGTCTTCAAGTTCCTCCATAAGTAATGTTTCTGCTGGTACATACACGTGTACGACAAGTGATGCGAATGGCTGTCAACATTTGACGAATGTGACTATTACCCAACCAAGTGTGTTAGGTTCATCCATCACCGCACAAAATCCTGTTTCTTGTTTTGGCGGAACGAATGGATCTGCTCAAGTTTCTGGAATCGGTGGAATTCCACCATACACGTATATTTGGAGTCCATTTGGCGGAACAAGTAATTTAGCGAGTAATCTTTCGGCTGGGGCATACACTTGTCAAGTAAAGGATGTGAATGGGTGCAACACCAATCAAGTCGTTCAAATCATCAGTCCTTCAGCAATTTCAGTAAGTACTTCTAGTATCACACCAGCAACGTGTGGTTCCAATAACGGCGCATTGACTTTGGTCACAAGTGGTGGAACGGGCACTTATGCATATACTTGGACTCCTTCTGTCGGAAGCACAGCCACGTTAACGAATCTATTCGCTGGAACCTATCAAGTCATGGTAAGTGATCAGAATAATTGCACCGGATATTTAAGCGTTGGCATCAGTACTATCTCTGGTCCCAATGTAGCATTGGTGAGTCAAACTCCTATTAGCTGTTTTAATGGTTCAAATGGTTCGGCGCAGATTTCTGCTACGGGAGGAACTGGAACACTTTCGTATAGTTGGACGCCAGGAAATCCGACTGGAAACGGCACTACTGCAATTAGCAACTTACCCGCAGGACAATACGCTTGTCAAGTGATTGACGCAATCGGATGTGTCGGAACAATTGTCGTTTCAATATCCCAACCATCTGCAGTAAACGGCAGCATAATATCTAATACACCGGTCAATTGTTATGGCGCTTCAACCGGACAAATCAGCGTTTTGGCTACCGGCGGAACACCTGGATATTCCTATTCGTGGTTTCCAGCAAATGGCAATTCAAATCAGTTGACAAATGTCCTAGCAGGCAGTTACACCTGTCAAATCACTGATCAAAATGGCTGTCTTGGAAACATTACCGCGACAGTTTCACAACCAAGTTCATTACAAATTATGATTGACACCATCATTTCACCTACTTGCCATGACGCCTTAAATGGTTCGATTGCTGTCCATGCAACGGGTGGAAACGGCAATTATGTTTACACTTGGACTCCGATAATTAGTAATTCAGCTTCCATTCTAAACTTGGCTACTGGAATGTATGGCGTAACAACTACGGACATGTTAGGTTGCACTGTTTCACAATCTTTTGCTATTCAAAGTCAATCCAATATTCAATTCAACAATAACACCACCCAAATCGATTGTGACGGAAACTCGAACGGACAAATAACACTAAATCCTTCCAACGGAATTGCTCCTTATCAATTTAATTGGTCTAATATGGCTAGCACAAACGCGATTAACAACCTAGGGAATGGCATATACTCCTGTATCATTTCAGATGCTTTGGCATGTCAAAAATCATTTTCTGATACCATTTTTACGCTGTCTAATTTGACTGCACAAGCCAATGGAACGAACATCATCTGTGATTTAAGCTCTCCGGGAACAGTGAATATTTCTGCCGCTAATGGTGTGCTTCCTTATAGTTATTCTTGGATGAATTCTGCCGAAACAACGAATACCTTGCAAACCATTGGTCCTGGCATATATGAAGGAATTGTGACAGATGGACTGAATTGTCAAGACACTGTAAGTTTTGAAATTAACCTCACAGACTTAAATGCAACAAGTCAAATTATCAACGTCACTTGTCCTGGAGGACAGACAGGGAGTATCAACGTTCAAGCCCAAGGTGGACAAGCACCCTACACCTATGATTGGGTGGACTTCACAGGGAATGATTTACTTATTACCGGAATTGGCGCAGGTAACTACATTTGTTCTGTGATTGACCAATTTGGGTGTTCAGTTTCACTTCAAAACGTAGTGTATGAACCATTCCCTTGGACAATAAACGCAGTGATTAACCCAGAAGTTTTCGGATTGGATGGCGGAATTAATTTGGGTGTTTCAGGAGCTACGCCTCCCTATTCATATAGTTGGAGTTCCGGGCAAAGCACAAATGATTTATCACAAATTGCAGGTGGCGTTTACTATGTATCAATAACAGATTCTGAAGGCTGTCAAGAAGTAGATACATTCCAAGTTGACTCGCAGGTGAATATCTCAGAGAACAATCTGAATCATGTTAGCCTCTACCCTAACCCAAATGATGGACATTTTAACATTTCCATTGAAAAAGGAAAAATAAGTACGATACAAGATGCATTTGGCCGAAATATTTCATTTGAAGTGCTTGAACTAAATTCGTTAAACTTTGAAGTGCACATGAATGAGGTTCTTCCTGGAATCTATTATCTACGTGTTAAACATCAAAATGACATATCAGAAACCATCCGTTTTGTCGTTTTTTAAATGTTGAACGCCGTTCTGCATTCATAAAATTTGTTTTATTTGATTATATTAGAGGCTTCTAATTGACTTTAAAATGAAACAACTCCTTGCTTGTTTTTTACTTATACACCATATTGGCTTTTCTCAAATCACCATCAACGAGGGCTGCAACAAAAATTACTTGTCCTCTAGCGACGAAAATGGCGATGCCAGTGATTGGATTGAATTATACAATTCTGGAACGACTCCGGTGAATCTTAACGGATATGCCTTATCCGACAAAATGACGGTGCCCAATATGTGGGTGTTTGCTGATTTAACCATTCCTGCAGGTGGATTCCAGCAAATCTTTTGTAGTCAAAAAAATCGTTTTGGATCAACTCCCTTTCAATTTGGACTGACCGAACAAAATTTCACTCCCCAGGCTGGATGGAGTCAGCACGTATTAGTGAATCCTTTTTATTGGAATGGAACCTCCAATATGATCATCAATGTGTGTTCATACAATAACGCACAGTACACAGAAAACTCCATTTTCAAGCAGACAGCAACCTCCTATGTTTCGACCATCGCTAGTTTCATTGATGGAAGTCCAGCAGCCTGTTCCGCCAACAATGCCGCTACTTACTCTCAGCGTCCGAACATTAAATTAAACAATGCCATTATTGGAACAGGAACGATACAAAATTCAAATACGGATTATCCCGCACCTTTTGGAAATTGGTATTGGGGCGCTAGACACCAAATATTGATCCGAGCTAGTGAATTAAGCGCAGCCGGTTTAAGCGCAGGAATGATCAATTCCATCGGATTCGAGGTAGCGGCTACTAATGGAGAGAACTATACGTATATCGATTTTCATCTAAACACGACGAGCTCTTCAGAGCTAACAAATGAGTTTGTACCCGTTCAAGGAAACATGATTCACACCAATTTTAAACTGGATGGCGTAGGAGAAACTGTTTATTTATTCGACCCAACGCAAACATTGGTTTCCAGTTTAACTGTTGAAACACCAACAGCAGATATTTCCATTGGGCGTTCCCCAGACGCTTCATCAACAATCAAATGGATGAGCCCTAGTCCAGGAAGCACAAACAATGCAAGTTCAATCTATTCAGATAGCCTTTCTCGTCCGATTAGCTCACATATATCCGGAGTGGTCAACTCTAGTTTTTACTTGAAATTAAATCACACCAATACAGAGCCATGTAAACTTGTTTATACTACAAATGGCGCAGAACCAAGTTTCAATTCCACCACGTACACTGACTCCATTTTTGTCTATCAAAAAACCGTTATTCGCGCCAAAGTTTTTCCGCTGAATGCAAATAGCACTTTCCTCCCGAGTCAGCAAACCATTGTTACTTTTTTGTTTAACATCAGTCATAATACACCTATCTTGATGGTGACCACAGATCAAAGTAATCTTTACGGTGCAAGTGGGATTTTCGATAATTGGTCGAGTGATTGGATAAAACCGGCGCATGCTATTTACTTAAACGAAGGACTTGGACATCCATTTTTATTTGAACGTCAAACCGCAATTCGCATGGACGGAGGAGCTGGTGGAAGTCGATCTCAACCACAGCATTCCTTTAGATTGTCGTTTAATCATGGCGCACTTGGACAAGCTCCAGTTCATTATCCACTCATTCCCGATCGTCCTGACCGCACCAAATACAGTGAAATCTATTTGCGCAATGGAAGTAACCAATACTTGAGTTTACCCTACAAAGACGCGAGTCAAGTCCGCATGATGAGTGAAGGAACGAAAAATTATTATTCTGCTTATCGTCCTGTGAGTGTCTACATCAACGGATCGTATTTTGGACTTTATGAACTTCGAGAGAAATTTAATTCAGAGTATTTTGAAATTCACGATGGCGCGAATAAAGATTCCTTGGAAATATTGTCCTTGAGTTATTGGTACAACCTCGTTTTACGAGCAGTAGAAGGCGATGCCGAAAATTTTTGGGAATCCTACACCGATTTTCAATTACTTGATCCACTTTCCACTAGTTACATGAGTGATGCGGATCAATTCTTCGATTTGAAACATTATTCAGATTACATTATCGCCGAATCATGGATGGGAAATGTCGATTGGCCAGGAAACAACATTAAAATTTATCGTTCAGACAAGTCAGATTGGCGTTGGCGCTTTGGCTTAATTGATTTGGAATTATCGATGCAGCCGAACGGGTGGACAAGTTGCACCGATAATCACATCAATTACATACTTGGACAAAGTACGGGGAATCCGTATATCAACATTTTTTTGAAGAGCATTCAAAACACCAGTTACAAAAATTATTTTGTGAATCGATTTGCTGATTTGATGAACACGAGTTATCAAACGGATGTATTATTAGCACGAGAAAACCTATTCTTTCAATCGATGGTGACGGAAATGCCGAATGAATTTGCGCGCTGGGGAGACCCGAACAACATTACTGGACAAATGGAGGCATTTGTGAACAATCATGATGTATTTCAAGATCAATTGGCTTGTCGAAATGAGGTGGTTTTTGACAACATCAAAACAGAATTTAATTTGGTGAAAACAATTGAAGTGAACCTGGAAGTCTACCCAGAAAATGGAGGAGAGATTGCTCTGAATACCATTCAACCAGTAACATATCCATGGTCAGGAACCTATTTCGATGGCGTTCCAGTGAACATGGTGGCAATCGCAAAACCGGGATACTCCTTCTCTCATTGGTTACCAACGGCGTTTGTCAATGACACCTTACAAGATTCCTTGTCCACAAACATTACAGCTCCATACGGATTCTTCACAGCAATCTTTAAGTTAATCCCACTTCCTCCAGATGGACCAAATATTCATTTTACAGTTGCTCCGAATCCATCGAATGGAACCTTTGTATTGACGCACGACAACAAAACACAAGCGAGTGGATGTACCTACGAACTTTATGACTTAAGCGGACGCATCATTGCGCAGGGATCAGTGAATAATACTGCTTTAGAAACATCGATATCCATTCCTGAAATGCGTTCAGCAGTGTATATCTTGCGGATTCAAAAGAACGAAGAAGTGTTGTCGACGTTTAAGGTGTTGAAATACTAGACCGAAACCCCAAAAACAATTCTTCTGCCGCTTGGTAAGCTAACATTTCTCCGGATTTCACCTTGGACTCCATTTCGTGGTATTTCGCTAACCAATGTTTATTTGCGAAAAAGTCGCTTTGAAGTAGTGAGCGCATCATTTCCTCTAACACTTCGACTTCTTGGCGTTTTCGGTTTTCAGTGAGCCAACCGCTGTGATTCATTTTAACAAAAAAGGATTCGATGTTTTTCCAAATGTCTTCGAAACCTTCTTTCGTCATACTGCTCGCTGTATGGACTTGCGTGATCCAATCGTTTTCCTTTGCGGGAAATAAATGCAAGGCATTTGCGTATTCTCTTTTCGCCCATTGGGACTTTTGAATGTTTTCACCATCCGCCTTGGTAATGATCATTCCATCTGCCATTTCCATGATGCCACGCTTCATTCCCTGTAACTCATCACCGGCGCCCGCAAGCATGAGTAATAAGAAGAAATCTACCATGGAGTGAACGATAGTCTCGGATTGACCCACACCGACCGTTTCAATGAAAATCACCTCGAATCCTGCTGCTTCACAAAGAATAATGGCTTCTCTTGTATGCCGCGCGACACCACCGAGGGTTCTCCCAGCAGCCGTTGGACGAATAAAAACATTTTCATTGGTCGACAATGTTTCCATGCGTGTTTTGTCCCCAAGAATACTTCCGCCAGAAACATTTGAGGATGGATCAATGGCTAAAACCGCTAGGTTTTGCTTATGTTGTAAGATAAAATTTCCGAAGGATTCAATGAAGGTACTCTTCCCCACTCCTGGAACACCGGTGATTCCAATGCGCCAAGCTTTTTTATTTTGTGACAGACAAAGTTGGAGCAGCTTATTTGCTTCGATGCGGTCTTCTGGACGACTACTTTCTACCAGGGTGATTCCAGCGCTTAATGCTGTTCTATCCTGCTGACAAATGCGCTGAAATAATTCATCCGCACGACGTTCACTGAAACGAGCTTTCCGTTCCTTAAACCAATCGTTCAGACCTTGATTATTAGGCATTTAACATTTCTTTTAAGGCTGTAAAAGCCGCTTGAATATTTAATTGTATTTCTGAAATACGCGCTTCCATCATGTAACAGGGAGCCGTAATCAGTTTATTTATTTGGTCCACATGAATAGTTCCAAGTGAGCAATCCGTCGTTTGCGAACCCGTTTGCTGAAGTCCGCCTTCAAATCCCGCGATTTCATAGGGAGATGCCGCATGTTTCGAACCGATGGTCATCGAAGCTTGAATGGTTGATCCTTCAAAGGCTTTCGCTAACACAATCGGACTCACGCACAAAGCAAGGATTGGTTTACCAACGTTCACCATGTTCACGAGCAATAGTTTGACATCTGAACGAATAGTCCCTTGCGGACCATCAAAGGCCCAAGTAGTGAAGTTCTTTGCGCTTCCGAAACCACCAGGAATAACTAGCGCATCGATGTCCGCCGGAGTGATGTTTTCAATCTTTTGAATGTCTCCACGTGCGATGCGAGCAGCTTCCACCAACATATTTCTCGTTTGAGGCATCTCTTCGCCATTGAGGTGATTGACCACATGATGTTGATCCGCATCGATGCCAATACAAACAGCCTGTGCGCCCATTTGATCAATGGCTAATAAACTTAAAACAGCTTCTTGAATTTCAGCGCCATCATACACGCCACATCCTGATAATAAAAGCCCTATTTTAAGCATATAAATAAAAATTACTTCACTAAAGTACGATATAATTCTTCATACATGGGAAGAATCCGGACCAAACTAAATTCCTCAGAACGCAATTTCGCTTGTTTTTTAAATTTTGGATGATTTTCTGGCTTCAATAATTCCAAGGTGTTTTTTGCCATGTCATCGATGTCCCCAACGTTTGATAAAAACCCAGAATATCCGTGAATATTCACTTCTGGAATTCCACCCGTATTTGAAGAAATAACCGGTACACCAACTGCCATTGCCTCTAGGGCTGCAAGTCCAAAACTCTCGGTTTCAGATGGCAACAAAAACACATCGGCCATTTCCAATACATGTGCTGTATCTCTTACTTTTCCGAGGAAAATTACTTGATCGCATAAATTTAATTCGCGGCATAAACGCTCACAATGATATCGGTCAGGACCATCTCCTACTAATATTAATTTCGATGGGATTTGAGCGTTCACCTTTGCAAATACCTTTAGTACATCATCAACTCGTTTTACTGGACGAAAATTAGAAATGTGGCAAAGAATGCGTTCTCCATCGCTTGCGTATTTCTGGCGCATGTACACCGTATAATGTTCATTTTCGGCATCTTCCACAACAAAATTTGGAATAACCTCAATGTCTCGAGTCACTTTGAAATGTGCGTACGTATCCTTTTTCAAACTTTCTGAAACGGTTGTTACCGCATCCGAATGATTAATACAGAAGGTAATTACGGGTTCAAACGACGCGTCTTTTCCAACGAGGGTTATATCTGTCCCATGTAAAGTTGTCACAAATGGAATTTCGATTCCTTGAGCTCTTAAAATTTGTTGCGCCATAAATGCTGCCGAAGCGTGTGGAATCGCATAATGGACATGCAAAATATCTAATTTTTCATGCTTCACCACATCCACCATTTTGCTTGCAAGCTGTGTTTCGTACGGTTGGAAATCAAAAAGTGGGTAATCCGTTAATGAAACCTCGTGGTAATAAATGTTTTCACGAAATGAACCCAATCGAACGGGTTGCGAATAAGTAATGAAATGAATTTCATGTCCCTTCGCCGCTAGTGCTTTACCTAACTCCGTCGCTACAACCCCACTTCCACCATATGTTGGATAAAGAACAATTCCTACTTTCATGTTTATTTTGATAATGGTATGAACAATGTAATGCGATAGATAATTGGCAAGATTCTCACCACTTGTCCTAATTCATTTTTGATTTTGAAATTATAAGAACTGCGGAACGGACTATTATCTGCGTTGATGACATCATAGAACAAGGCTAAATTCAAATTGAGTTTTGGCGCTAGCTTTAAATAAAAGCCTCCTCCAACAAACAAGGTTGGCGCCCACTTTTTTTGTCCAGCTTGGAACGTGATAAAATTAAACGGACTATGTAACATTTGAAATTCTACACCGGCAAATACCTTATCTTGGTAACGCATGTGTGCAAAAGCACCGCCACCATAAATCGTAAATTGTGACTGAACATTTAAGTAATTCGACCAAGATCGTTGCAAACGAAAGGATGGTCCAACGATCAAATTATTTGGGAGTTTCGCTGCATATTTTAGCTCACCTCCGATTGTTCCACCAAGTTGAGATCCGCCACCAAATGCCTCGATTCCGAGCTCAGAACTTTGTATTTGCGCATATGAAGTAAACTGCGATAAACACAAAAATAAACCGATTAAAAAATGCTTCATGATTTTCTTTTCCACAAAGATAACTTGATTTAGGTCAGGATGTATGTTCTTCTTATCTTTGAAAAAACTTTCTTATGACAATACTAGATGGTAAAGTAACAGCAGCTCAAATTCGTGTCGAATTAGCTCAGGCAGTTCAACAACGAAAATTGGATGGAAAAAAAATTCCGCACCTTGCAGCTGTTCTAGTCGGTAACGACGGTGGATCCGTTTCTTATGTCACTTCGAAAGTCAATGCCTGCGATCAAATTGGATTTGAAAGCACCTTAATTCGTTACGATGAATCCGTTTCTGAGGATATTCTTTTGGATAAAGTTCGGCAACTAAATGAAGATAAAAGCATCGATGGATTTATCGTTCAATTACCTTTACCTGCGCACATTGACGAATTAAAAGTTACCCAAGCAATCGACCCAAAGAAAGACGTAGATGGATTCCACCCACGGAATCTGGGGAATATGATATTAAATCTTCCGGGATTTTTGCCTGCAACGCCAGCTGGAATCATGGCCTTAATCGAACGAAATAACATTCAAACAGAAGGAAAAAACTGTGTGATCATCGGACGAAGCAATATCGTCGGAACGCCTCTTTCGATCATGTTAGGAAGAAATGCGAATCCAGGAAACTGCACCGTAACACTTGCACACTCTAAAACTGAAAATTTAAAGGAGATTTGCTTGAGTGCGGATATTCTCATCGCAGCAATAGGTCAACCAAACTTTGTTACAGCAGACATGGTTAAACAAGGAGCTGTCATTATTGACGTCGGAACAACGCGCGTTGAGGACGCTTCTCGTGAGCGCGGATGGAGATTGGTTGGAGATGTTAAGTTTGATGAAGTTGCACCAAAATGCAGTTTCATTAGTCCTGTGCCTGGCGGCGTGGGTCCAATGACCATCGCATCCTTGATGATGAATACCTTAAAAGCAATGGAATTAAAAGGAAAATAATGGAACAATTTGCCGTAACCGGAGAATATATTGAATTAATGGGATTGTTAAAAGCCTTAGGAATCGCTGAAACAGGTGGACATGCAAAACACATCGTAGATTCTGGCATTGTATACCGCAACGGACAAATTGAAACCAGAAGAAGAGCGAAACTGATCAAAGGTGACATCCTCCTGATTGAAGATCTAAAAGTTGAACTAATCTAAAAGAGGCAAGACCATTCAGCCTCACCTCTTCATTCTATTTGCTTCTGAAAGATTTATTTCAAATACCTGAAATCTTGTCCAGCTTTCACTGTTAACAATGTTTCGTATATCAAGCGAATGCAATTTTCTACATCCTCTTTTTGAACCATTTCTACGGTTGTATGCATGTAACGCAGTGGTAAAGAAATCAAGGCACTTGTTACTCCTTCATTGGAATACGCAAAGGCATCTGTATCTGTTCCGGTTGAACGAGAAACCGCTGCACGCTGAAATGGAATTTTGTTTTTTTGTGCAGCCGATATGATTTGTTTCAAGAAATTATTTTGAACAGCAGGTCCATACGTTAAAACAGGTCCATCGCCAGATTTCTGGTCTCCATTTTCAATTTTATCGACCATTGGTGTCCCGGTATCGTGGCAAACATCTGTAATCAATGCTAAATCTGGTTTGATGCGATGCGCCATCATTTCTGCTCCACGTAATCCGATTTCCTCTTGAACGGAATTCACGACATACAAGGTAAATGGTAATTTCTTCTTTGCCTCTTTTAACATTCGTGCAACCTCCGCAATCATAAATCCACCCATGCGGTTATCTAGTGCGCGTCCAACATATTTGTTCTTGTTCAAGATCATGAATTCATCCTCAAAGGTCGCCACACAACCCACATGAACTCCAAGCGCAACGACTTCTTCTTTGGTATTACATCCGCAATCCAAGAAAATATTTTTCATGCTTGGCGTTTCTTCTTTTTGCTGACGCATATGAATCGCAGGCCATCCAAATACGGCTTTTACCGTTCCGTTATCGGTGTGAATATTCACGCGTTTAGATGGTGCAATCATGTGGTCTGATCCACCATTTCGTTTCAAATAAATGAATCCATCTTTGGTGATGTAGTGAACAAACCATGAGATTTCATCTGCATGCGCTTCAATCACTACCTTGTAAGGTTGACCCGGATTGATGATTCCTGCTACGGAACCGTAATTATCGGTGATGTAATCGTCCACGTATGGATTGATGTAGTCTAACCACATTTTTTGTCCGGCGGACTCAAATCCTGTAGGACTGGCATTATTTAAATAATTTTCTAAAAACTTCTCTGATTTGGCTTGAATGATTTTTCCCATTTTATTATTTCATTAATGTAATATTTCCTTTAATTATGTTGTGTAATCCCCCCAAACATTCCACATCTAGGTAGTAATCAAATACATCTGGATCCAATTTTTTTCCTTTGAATGTTCCATCCCAACCAATGTTTTGATCCGTGGTTTCAAAAACCAATTCTCCCCAGCGGTCAAAGATACGCAACACACATTTCTCAATCCAAATTCCACGAACGTACAAGACATCATTCTCTTGGTCGCCATTTGGCGTAAATGCATTTGGAACAAAAACATATGGATCGTCGCACACAATTTCATAGACTTTGACTAAAGCCGTATCTGATTTCGTGCAAAGTCCGTCCGTAGCTGTCAAGGTATAGGTTGTCGTTTCTGTTGGGGAAACATTGGTGGACAAGGAAGTTGGATTCACCATCGTTGCTGTTGGACTCCAAGTAAAACTAGCATTTGTTGGAACAATCCCCGTTAATTGAGTCGTACCACCTGGCATGATGAGATTTGGATCCGCTGTTGCTAATACAGCTCCTTGGTTGAACATCGACACATACACAAATTGCGAATCAAGCACGACACATCCTTGCGGCGAAGTCGCTTGTAAATAGACGTATTGCGATCCCGGTAGTATACATTGTGCCGTCGTTTGATTATTCGGATTGATGAGCACATTTGGACTTGACCACAATAAACTGAATGATCCTGTACCGTTCGTTTGTGCTTGAAGTTGCAATGGATTTGTCATACAAATGGAATCCAAACATTGAATGGAAACGGATTCACTGAAAATAGAAATATGCACACTATCCACTACAGTGCAATAGCCATTATCCGCTTGAAAATAATACGTTTGATTTTGCGGGTCAACAAGGTACAGGTTTGGATTTTGGAAGTTTGTATTGATCGTATCACTAAAATTCGCAACATTGGACCACAAGAAATTATTTCCTGTTCCAGAAATGATCGGGATCAAGGTCGTATCGATAGATTGACACAAGAAAAGGGTGTCCGGCAGACTCACCGTTAATGGAGCAGAAACTTGAACCGTCAGTAAATAATTGTCCTGTCCCAAACAAATACTATCGGAAATAGTCAATTGAACTTGATACGTGCCTGGAATAGTGTAAGTCACAGTTGGTGAATAATTCGTTGAATCAATCGTTCCATTACCGAAGTTCCAAAGAAAATCTGTAGTGAACGTGGAACTATTATTCAACGTGAGGACAAATGGTGCGCATCCGAGGGAATCACTGATGCTGAAAAATGCTTGCAGTGGGACATCGAACTCCAGATAAACACTGTCCATTTTGGAGCAATAGGCATTAGCTACTTCCACATAATACCAACCCGGAATAGACACGACAATCGTAGAGTCGTTTGGTGTATTCAAAGGATTGCTCAAATTCGCACTCTGAGACCAAATGAACTGAGTACCCGTTCCATTGTGAAAAGCAATTAGTTCAAATGGATTTGAACTACATAAACTAATGGTATCGAGTAAATTTAACTGTATCGAGTCCAAAACGGTCACTTGAATCTGTGCGGTATCCGTCAACAAACAAACACTATCCGTCACGTATAAATTGACCATGAATATTCCTGGCTGTGTGTACGTCACGATAGGATTAAACACGATACTTGTCGTATCTCCGTTTCCGAAATCCCATAAATACGCATCCAATTGTGTAGATGTATTTTGGAAATTGACGGTTAAATCCGCGCAGCCAGCGAGGTTATTCGTGGTAAACGATGCACTGGGAATTAACTGAAAATCAAATTTAAAGACCAAATTATTACAATTCGAAGAGTTATTTGTCGAAGACCAGGCTCCCGGCGAAGTTGGGAAATCACTATTCGCGCCACAACCACCACAAACAGATTGATAAACGACTCCATTTTTATCAAATCGCGAAGTTCCACCGTCGACGTGTTCTTGGGCTAATGCTCCTCCGATGTAGGAACCATAAAGTAATCCTGAAAAGTCATTTTGAACGACCATCAAGTAGAAATCGAATCCAGTTGTAGAGGACTGAAAAGCGTTCGGTGAAATCGGCATGCCGCTGATGGGAACGGATTGAAGAATATTCGCTCCCCAACCTGAAACATACATGTTTCCACAGATGTCAACTAGAAAGGCGGCAGGTGAAATATTGATGGACGGGCTTCCATTTCCAATAACGGTGGACGCAAGGTTGGTCGTTAAGTTTGGATTTAGTTTCAAGATAAATTGACTACTTCCAGGATTGGAATACGGCGCATTGTTCACGGGGAAATTCCCTCCAACGGATTGTCCCAACAAGAATATTTGATTCAAACGATCAATTTCAACGAAGAACACTTGATCGTAATTCGAGGCACCGACATAGGACGCTTTTTGAATGCTGGTGCCCGATGGGACTAATTTCACGACAAATCCATCTGTTTTCCCACCTTGAAAATTCGATTGATAGGCTCCAGTTGTTCCGGTTAAGTTATTAGAACACGTTCCACCCGCAAAAACAATCGCTCCCAATGTATCCAATTTGACCGAATAACAAGCATCGGAGTTATTTCCACCATAAAAGGAAGAGAATTGCAAACTGGAAAAAGAGGAATTCAATTTGAAAATGACTCCATCTTGTCCAGCGGATTTCACGGCTTGAAAAGCATTTAAGACGGGAAAGTTTGACGACCGAGAACAACTGGCGACAAGGACATTGTTCATCGAATCCAACATGATTTCCCCACGAAATTGATCCCCATAATTTGTCGTTAAGGAATCATACGCTGTGACCGTATTGTACGGCAGCGAGGTTGACCGGTAATTCACCCCATCATTATCCGATCCTCCAACATACGTCGATGCGAGTAGGTTTTGTCCGTTGGAGGATATTTTAGAAATGTAAATATCCGTGCCTTGATTGGAAAAATAAACGCCATTGTACAAGAAATTGGCTCCAAAGGATCCTCCACCATGGGTGGATTGAAAAGCACCAGGTGTTGTTGGGAAATTCGTGCTAGACGTTGCTCCAAAAACATAAATATTGTTCAAGGAATCACAAATCAAACTGTGTGCTGTTTCCGTTCCTTGTGTCATGTCCCCACCTCCTAAAAATGCGGACCAAAGCATGTTCGTTCCGGTGGAATTATACTTTGTGACAAAGACATCCGTGATGCCATATGATCCAGCGACAGATGTGAAGTTTGGCGAAATATCAAAGGAATTGGCGTTAGGAATCGGGAAGTTATTTCCATAAATCATTCCCGCAGAATACGCGGAACCATCGTTTCCATAGGTTGCTGTCATTCCAAAGTTATCGGACACGGATCCATTATACGTCGCAAACACAAGCACCGGATCAATGACCAATGGAAATTCATCATCGTACTTTCCTAATTCATAGCTGTAAATTCCCTCTTGTTCTTTATATGAACATAAAACGGGGATTTTTTTTCCATCGATGAGTTGGTAAGCAACAGGCCGTTGTTCAATGATTTCACCAATGGCAGTCTTCAGGATTAAACGTCCATCTCGGATACGAACGGAATTGAATTCACCGGCATAACTCCAGCGAATTTCAGTTGGATTTGCACCAGTCTCAACGAAAAATGAATACTTCAAGGCATTGTTTTCGCTTTCCCAAAGCAAATGAATATCGGAATAGAAATGCTGGTATTCGACTTTGGAATAGCTATGGACCTTGCTCGTCCATTTTGTCGAATCAGATCCAAGAAAGTAATTGTAATAATGCGCTGAAGGAGCTTCAACAGAACGTACTTTATCCGATTTAGAACCTATAAACTTTTGCTGAATTAACGCTGATTTCAGACTTGGATTTTCTACGTTTTTTAAGTCGAAGTGCGCTTTATGTAAATCAGATAAATCGTTTAATTGAAAGAGAATAGAGCTGTCCCCAATCCATAATTTTCCTCCGGAAACAGCAGATTGAAAGTGTACCACAGATGGCCATTGTCCTTTGTTTTCAATAAATTGAATTTCATTGTGCGGTGTTCCTTCATGCGAGTCCTGCGCGGACACTTGACAAAGTGACGCGAACAAGAAAAACACAAAGAAGTAACGTAAATTCAAAACGAGTAATTTCATGCTAATTTAATCATTTCATATCAGATTGAAATTAGGGTGTGTGAATCACTTTAGAAATCCTTAAATTCGTCCTTCAAACTCGAAATATGTCAAACTCGCACAACCGTATTTGTCAACTGCTCGGTATCCAATATCCCTTGATTCAAGCTGGAATGATTTGGTGTTCCGGATGGGAATTAGCATCCGCAGTTTCAAACGCTGGTGGACTTGGGATTATTGGATCCGGATCGATGTACCCAGAGATTTTGGAAGAACAGATAATGAAATGTAAACAAGCGACTGACAAGCCTTTTGCAGTGAATTTACCCATGTTATATCCAGACATTGAAAAACACATTGAAACCATCATAAAACATAAAGTTTCCATCGTTTTTACTTCTGCTGGAAATCCCAAAACGTGGACGAAACACCTACAAGATCATGGGATAAAAGTCGTGCATGTCGTTTCCAGTGTGAAATTTGCCCTCAAAGCACAGGAAGCAGGTGTGGATGCAATCGTTGCCGAAGGATTCGAAGCTGGTGGACACAACGGACGTGACGAAACAACTACGTTTTGTTTGATTCCAATGGTCAAAGTTGCGATTCGCATTCCATTAATCGCCGCAGGTGGAATTGGAACCGGACGAGGAATGCTAGCCGCAATGAACCTCGGAGCAGACGCTGTGCAAGTGGGAAGTAGATTTGTAACTTCCATCGAAAGTAGTGGGCATGAAAACTTTAAACAGTACATCATCGCAAGTGAGGAAGGTGACACCATGTTGACGCTTAAGGAACTGACACCGGTGCGCTTATTGAAAAATGAATTTTACACACAACTGCAAGAAGCCTATCAAGCTGGAGCAGATAAAGAAAAATTAGCAGAACTACTCGGACGTGGACGAGCAAAAAAAGGCATGTTCGAAGGAGATTTGAAAGAAGGCGAATTGGAAATAGGTCAAGTTGCCGGACTCATTAAAAAAATTATTCCCGCAGGAGAAATTGTCCAAGAAATGATGACAGAATTTCACCAAGCACTCACGGAACAAAAGAACTATCTATGATTCACTTTGAACGATTTAAATTGGAAAACGGCTTGACCGTTCTTTTCCACAAAGAAGCTTCCACGCCAATGGCAGTTGTCAATTTATTGTACGACGTTGGTGCGCGCGACGAAAGCGAAGAAAAAACAGGATTTGCGCATTTATTTGAGCATTTGATGTTTGGAGGATCGGTGAACATTCCCGATTTCGACGGACCACTTCAAGCTGCTGGAGGTGAAAGCAATGCCTTTACCAGCAATGACATCACAAATTATTACGATGTCCTTCCAGCGAACAACCTCGACACTGCACTTTGGTTGGAGAGCGACCGTATGCTTTCACTTGCTTTCACGGATAAAAGTTTGGAAGTTCAACGAAACGTCGTGATTGAAGAATTTAAACAACGTTACTTGAATCAACCCTACGGTGATGTTTGGCTGGAATTACGTCCATTGGCATACACCAAACACCCCTACAAATGGGCAACTATTGGAAAAGAAATCAAGCACATCGAAGAAGCGAAAATGAGCGACGTGAAAGCGTTTTTTAAAAAACACTATCATCCATCTAATTGTATTTTGTGCGTCATTGGAAACTTTGAGTTGGATTACATTAAAGAGCGCGTCGATCATTTTTTCGGTTCGATTCCAAAGACGAAGAAATCAGCTCGAATCCTTCCACTCGAGCCAGCTCAAGATCGATTTAAATCCAAAACAATCGTGCGCAATGTTCCGGCGGATGCTTTTTACTATGCATTTAAAATGCCTGAACGAAAAAATCCAGGATATTACTTAGCAGATTTATTGAGCGACATTATGGGACGTGAAAAAGTGTCCAAAATGTATGTCGATTTGATCAAGAAACAAAAATTGGTGTCCGAAATCAACGCCTACATCACGGGGTCCATCGATGAAGGATTATTTATGATCACCGGAAAACTGAATGAAGGAAAATCGTTTGCGGATTTGGACAAAGAAATCTGGAAAATCATTGCGCATTACACTACGACATTGATTTCCAAGAAAGAATTGGAACAAATTAAAATCAAACTTCGAACGGCTCGAGCATTTCAAGATCAAGGATTATTGAACCGTGCCATGAATTTGTCCTTCTTCGAATTGTTAGGAGACGCGAACGGCATCAACCAAGAACAAGAAATTTACCAGTCCATACAAGCAGAAGACCTACGAACCTTTGCCAAAGAGATGTTTGCCAAGAAAAATGGTGTTTTATTGAAAGTTAAAAAGAAAAAAAATGCTTAATCGTCAAGTTGCCCCCAAACTCACCCCCATAAAATCCATCGATTTTTCTGTTCCGGAAACCTTTGAAATTCGTGCTGGAATTCCCTTGTATTGGAAAAATAACATTGCCAACGAAACGGCGAAAATCGAGCTACATTTTCACGCGGGAACAACGATTGAAACACCCATTTTAGCCTCCTTAACTGCCGGACTTTTAATTTCCGGCACAAAGAACAAATCAGCGATTCAAATTCATCATGCACTTGATGCCGTTGGCGCGTTTTACGATGTCAGTGTTTCCCAAGAGCAAGCAGTTGTAACGCTATATGCCTTAAACAGCTACCTAAAACAAGCATTTGACATCTTTCATGAGGCACTTAGTGCTGCCATTTTCCCGGAGAAAGAAGTGCAGGAAATCTGCAATGAACGTCAAGAAAAATTAAAGGTGCAACTTCAAAAAGTGAATGTCCTAGCTCAACGAAAAATACAGCAGGTTCTATTCGAAAAAACACCTTATTCACAGGTGATTTCTCAAGGAGATTATGCAACTTTGAAACGAAGAGACCTCATCGATTTTCATCAGAAATATTATTTAAACGGTTTATCCAAAGTCTTTTTAGTAGGCGATCTTTCGAAGGAAGTCATGCTTGAAATAAAAGATGCTTGCTCCGATTTCGCTGGAGAGAATGCAAAATCAAGCAACAGTGAATTCACTGGCAAAGCACACATTGATCATCAAGAGAAATCAGATGCCCTACAAACAGCGATTCGCATTGGGAAAATCATGTTTAACAAAACACATCCGGATTTTATTGCGTTCTCGGTGATGAATACCATCCTTGGAGATTATTTCGGTAGTCGATTGATGAGTAACATACGCGAGGATAAAGGTTATACCTACGGAATTGGGTCCTACATGATGGAAAATACACATTTCGGGTATTTCATGATTGCGACGGAAGTTGCTAAAGAAGTGCGCGAAGCAACGATTCAAGAAGTGAAAAAGGAACTCGAGCGACTTCAAACGGAATTAGTTCCGGAGGAAGAATTAGAATTGGTGAAGAGTTACCTACTCGGACAATTGCTCAAAGCAGCCGATGGACCTTACGCGATGTTGGATTTATTCTCAGGAGTGGAATTACATGGTATGGACATTTCATTTTACAACAAATACATTCAAAAAGTACAAGAAATCACTTCCGAAGAAATACGCGAAATGGCCTGTAAACACTTGGATTGGAAAAGTTTGTCGATAATTAGTGTTGGGTAGCAACTTATTCTGTTAACTTTCGTTATAATAAATACGGTCTTTTCCCGTTGTTTTACTGATGTTTAGAGTTATTTTTCTACTTTCATTTGTTTTGCTTTGGCAAAACGCGTTTGCTTCCCATGTCATGGGAGGGGAAATCAGCTACAAACACCTGGGCGGAACGAATTATCAATTCGAATTGATTTTTTACCGCGATTGTAATGGTGCTGACGTAAATCCAGTGTCAGAACAACTGAAGGTTTGGAATCATCCAAGCTTGTCATCCATCACCGTTACGTTTGTTTCTCGACAAGACATCTCCCCTACCTGCTCCCCGGTTACAGGTTCTCCGGGTCCACTATTATGCGGATTAGGAAGCAATGGTGGAAATGGTCAAGGAGCCGTTGAGAAGGTACTTTACCGCAGTGCAGCTGTTTCATTGACTGGTATTCCCCCTGCAAATGGATGGATTTTCACCTACGAAAACTTCTCTCGCAGTAATACCGTATCCAATCTGATGAATCCGGCGAATTATGGAATCACTTTGGCAGCGAAAATTTATCGCTTAGACACTCCTGACGATTCTCCTGTCTTTTTTCAAGATCCCCATTTCGTCAGTTGTGCGGGAACACCCTACACGTTCAATGGAAACGCAATAGATCCGAATTTAGATTCCTTGGTGTTTTCATTTGGAATTCCCTACAACAACATTCAAGGAGCAAGTTACAATCCACCCGTGGATCCGATTCCCGTTCCTTTTGAAGTTGGATTTAACGCAACGAATCCAACACCAGATCAATCGTTAAATCCTGGGAATATTCCCGCAAGTATAAATCCTGTTTCTGGTGAATTAACGTTTAACTGCAACAATATAGGGAATTTTGTCTTGAAGATACTCGTGAAATCATATCGCCAAGGTATATTGATTTCGGAAGTGGAACGAGAAATGCAATTGATGGTCATGCCTTGTTCTGGTGGAAATAATCCACCTGTTATAACGCCACCATTTCCTGGGAATTCGTTTGATATCACGGTAAATGCCGGAGATTTAGTTTCATTTACCTTAAATGCAAGTGATGCCGACTTATTGCAAGATGGCAGTCCACAAACGTTGACCATGACTGGGTCTGGACCAATGTACGGAACAAACTTCACCTCGAATACAGGTTGTAGCATTGCTCCATGTGCAAACCTAAATACAAGTTTACCATTAAGTGGAAATGGATCTATCAGCACGGATTTCAATTGGCAAACGACCTGTGATCACATCTCAGATGCGCAAGGAAATGCAGTAGATCAAATGACGTATAATTATGTTTTCCGTGTACAGGATAATTACTGTCAAGTCCCTCAAGTATCTTATGCGACAATAACCATTCATGTTCTGAATCCAGGAATCATCGATGCTCCAGAAATAAATTGCATTCAAACAGCCAATACCAATGACTTGACTATATTTTGGACTCCCGTATCTAATAATAACAACGCTTTTGTATCCTATCAAATATTCTCCGTTCAAAATGGACTAATCGGAACCGAAACGGACATAAACGCGAACAGTTTTGTTGTTCCTGCAATATATACATCCCACGAATTCTATTTAGCTGTTCAATCAGGTTGCATTGGTGGAACCATGAGATACAGTGATACCATCTCCAATATTTTTCTGACATTGGTCAATCCGAACAACGGTACAGCTGTTTTGAATTGGAACAAACCCCGCAATCCACCTCTTCCGACCTACAACGAATACTTCTACATTTACCGAGAATATCCAACGAACTTCTTTAACTTTTTGGATAGCGTTCCCTACAATCAAACAAGTTACATCGACACCATTGATTTGTGTGACGAGTTCATTCGTTACCGTGTAAATTTGGCGACCAGTACGTGTAATTTCAATTCCAATCGACCCGGTGATAATTTAACAGATATGTTCACTCCAGACATGCCTGTAATCTATTCTGTTGGCTACGACACAACGACTTACCTCATGAATATCCAGTGGAATCAAAATGCGCAAGATGACACCTATGGTTATGTGATTTACACTTTCGATGCGAATGGATTTTTGTATGAATTGGATACGGTTTATGGAATAGGAACAACGAATTATTCCTATCTAGTGAATACCCCTGGTCCATTCTCGTACTCCGTTGCCGCATTCGACTCTTGCTTCACCTCAGCGAATCCACCAACCTTTCAAACTTCCGCAAAAGCGCTGGTTCACACCTCTATTTTAGCGAGCTACAGCATCAATATGTGTGCAGAACAAGCGGATCTTTCTTGGAGTTTATATGGTGGAGCAGCCGTAACGAACTATGAAATATGGTCGAAAAACAATAACACCTGGAGCCTTTTAGGAAGTACCACAAATATGAATTTCTTGGCACAATTGAAAAGAGGACAGTCCTATTGTATTTTCATTAAAGCGAATCTGAGTAATGGAAAAGTAGCCTTTTCCAATCCCTGCTGTTTTGTGATTCCAATGCCTACTCCTCCAGCGTACCATTATTTTAAGCTAGCAACAGTCAATGGGGAGTTCATTGACTTGTACGATTTTGTGGATGCATCCGTAGGAATTACGGAAATTATCTTTGAGCGAAAAGACACGCTTGGCAATTTTGTAGAAATTGGACGTGCACCTGTTATCAATAACGTCGCTCAATTTACTGACGAGGATGTTGAACTGAGTTTACAAGCGTGGGAATACAGAAGTATGTACGTAGACAGCTGCGGGAATCCAGGTGCGTATGCAAATACCAATAAAACGATTTTTGTCACTGGGACAGCCGATCAATACAACATGATCAATACGATTGAATGGAATGCGTACGAATTATTTGACGGAGCTGTCATGGAGTATCAAATTTACAGAAATACATACGGAACTTTTGAGTCTACGCCAATGTCCATTGTTCCCAATAACGTATTAAGTATTACAGACAATGTTTCCAATTTGCGCAACAACGGAGAAGTGTGTTACCGAATTGAAGCGGTTGAAGGACTAAACTCCTATAACTTTAGTGAAACAAGCCGATCGATTGATGTGTGCATTCCCTACGATCCATTAGTATTTGTTCCAAATGCGTTCACACCAGATGGATTAAATCCAATTTTCTACCCAGTTGTTTCCAATGCTGATCCAAAAAACTATACGTTTAGCATCATTGATCGCTGGGGTCAAATTGTATTCGAAACATCGGATCCAACAATGGGTTGGGACGGCAAGATTTCCAGTTCTGGACTTGACGCCACGAACGATGTCTTTTTGTACCGAATTGAGATAACCACACAAACAGATGCGTTGATTGTGAAAAGAGGATACGTGACATTAATCAGGTAATGGGAACAAAGAAAATACTCATCATTCAAACAGCGTTTCTTGGCGATGTCATTTTGGCAACTCCACTGATTGAATCCCTGTATCGTACTTTTCCGTCCGCACAAATTGATTTTCTCTTAAAAAAAGGAAATGAAGCATTGCTGGATGAGCATCCCAAATTACGACGCGTACTCATCTTTGATAAAGCAAATAAGAGAAAATCACTACTTGATTTAATCCAAGACATTAGAAAAGAAAAATACGACTTGGTGTTGAACCTTCATCGCTTTGCCTCGTCTGGATTGATAACCATTTTATCTGGAGCAAATGAAACAAGGGGATTTTCAAAGAATCCTTTTTCATTTTTGTACACTCAACGATATACACATTCCATCTCCAATGGAAAACATGAAGTCGATCGAAATTTGTCCCTTATTTCAGACCTCGTTGAAGTTCCACAGCGCAGACCACAGTTGTATCCAAGTAAGGAAGACCAAGACTTCGTTTCGCAATGGAAAAACGAAGCATACTTTTGTTTAGCGCCGGCTTCTGTTTGGTTTACGAAACAAGCTCCACCAGCTGTTTGGCAATATGTCATGGAGAAATTTGATGACGAAGGAGTGCAGTTTTACTTATTAGGTGGTCCTGCAGACCATGAACTATGCGAAGGCATCAAAGTATTCAGTCAGCGCAATAACGTGCATAATTTAGCCGGAAAACTCAGTCTCATGCAATCCGCAGCTTTGATGAAGGATGCCAAACGGAATTTCGTCAACGATTCAGGTCCATTGCACATCGCATCCGCAGGAAACGCGCCAGTTAGCGCTTTCTTTTGCTCTACGACTCCTGAATTCGGTTTTGGTCCTTTGTCAGATGATTCGAATGTTATTGAGGTTAAAAACCTAGACTGTAAACCTTGCGGATTACACGGACACAAAGCGTGTCCAAAAGGACATTTTAAATGTGGAAATGGATTGATTGAGGCGATGAATCGGTAGAAATATTTTTGGCCGTGTTTTCTTGAATTTACTTCCAGAGCTCCACACCTATTTCCATTTGTCATTCAAAAAAGTACATGAAATAAAAAAGCCATCCTCAGATGGCTTTCAATGTTTATGCTAAAACTTCTTTGACCAAGTCAGCGGCTTCTTGTAGTTGCACAGCTGAATGGACATTCAGTCCTGATTCGTCGATTAATCGTTTCGCCTCGACAGCGTTTGTTCCTTGTAAACGTACAATGATTGGAACTGGAATTTCACCAATGTTTTTGTACGCATCAACGATTCCTTGAGCAACACGGTCACAACGAACGATTCCACCAAAGATGTTGATTAAGATTGCTTTCACATTTGGATCTTTCAAGATGATGTGGAATGCTTTCTCTACGCGTTCTGCGTTTGCTGTTCCTCCTACGTCCAAGAAGTTCGCTGGATTACCACCGGAAAGTTTGATGATGTCCATTGTTGCCATTGCAAGTCCAGCACCATTCACCATACATCCAACGTTACCATCCAATTTCACGAAATTCAATCCAGCCTCATCAGCTTCAACTTCTGTTGGATCTTCTTCCGTTTTGTCGCGCATCGCTGCGTATTCTGGATGACGGAACAATCCGTTTCCATCCATCGTTACTTTCGCATCAACTGCGATGATTTTATCATCAGATGTTTTGAATAACGGATTGATTTCAAACATCGATGCATCAATTCCTACATACGCATTGTATAAACAAGGAACGAATTTGCACATTTGTTTGAATGCTTCACCTGATAATCCAAGGTTGAAAGCGATTTTACGCACTTGGAATCCTTGAAGTCCAACACGTGGATCAACGAATTCTTTGTGTAATTTTTCTGGAGTATGTTCCGCAACGTGCTCAATATCCATTCCACCTTCTGTAGAATAGATGATGACGTTTCTTCCTTTTTCACGGTCAAGTAAAACGGACATATAGAATTCCTCTGGCTCAGAAGCTCCTGGATAGTATACGTCTTGTGCGATTAACACTTTATTTACTTTTTTACCCACTCCATTTGTTTGAAGCGTTGTGAGGTGTCCACCAAGGATACCTGCTACTTTTTCTTCTACTTGATCAAGTCCTTTCGCGATGACTACACCATGAGAACCAGTTTCTTCCACTGTTCCTTTCCCGCGTCCACCTGCATGAATTTGCGCTTTCACGACAAACCAACTTGTTCCTGTTTCCTCCGATAGTTTTTTAGCAGCTGCCACAGCATCTTCAACTTTATCGACTACAATCCCTTCTTGAACGGCCACGCCGTAAGATTTTAAGATCGATTTTCCTTGATATTCGTGTAAATTCATTGTTGAAATTTTGCGAGGTAAAAGTACGTTTTTTCTCGGATTTGGATTTGAAAATGATAATTATTTTACTCCATTCGATTTTTCCAAGAAGAAGAAATTTCTCTAGAGGCGTATGCTTTGTTTTTAAATTCGTTGACATGGGACCAAATGGAGTCAATGGCATGTTGCAGCGCAACGCTTTCTTCCTCCATCGCATCTTTCATCAATTCTGGGGATGAAAAATGTTCCTTCACAAAATTCGTGTCAAATTTACCACTGCGGAACGCTTCGTGCTTCAGTACAAATTTCCCAAAGTCTAGCGTTGTCTTTACACCAGAAATTTGATAGTTATCGATCGCTTTAATTGCTCGGTCGATTGCTTCGGTTCGTGTTTTGCCCCAAACGACCAATTTCGCAATCATTGGATCATAGTAAATCGGGATTTCCATTCCTTCTTCAAATGCATCGTCTACACGCACACTTTTTCCTGTTGGAATTCGGTAGCGGTTCAGTGTTCCGATATCCGGCGTAAATCCATTTAAACTATCTTCTGCATACACACGGATTTCGACTGCGTGTCCATGAATCGCTAACTCGTCCTGAAGTTTTGGTAAGCGTTCACCTCTTGCGACGCGAATTTGCCATTCCACTAAATCGAGTCCGGTAATTTCTTCGGTTACGGGATGTTCCACTTGAAGACGTGTGTTCATTTCAAGGAAATAGAAATCTAAATTCGCATCAATTAAGAACTCCACTGTTCCTGCTCCTTCATAGTTGCACGCCTTACACACTTGTACGGCTGCTGCACCCATTTTCTCACGGATTTCAGGAGTTAAAACTGCACTTGGGGCTTCTTCAATCACTTTTTGATGGCGGCGTTGCACCGAACATTCACGTTCAAAAAGATGCACCGCGTTTCCATGCTGATCGGCAAATACTTGGATTTCAATATGTCGAGGTTGGTTGACAAATTTCTCAATAAACACGGCATCATCACCAAAGGAAGAGCGTGCTTCATTTTGCGCCAAGATCATTTGTTCTTCAAATTCACTTTCTTCGTAAACAAGGCGCATCCCTTTTCCACCGCCACCAGCAGAAGCTTTGATTAAAATGGGGTATCCAACTTCCATAGCAATTCGTTTCGCCGCTGGCACATCCGATATCGCTTCATCAACACCAGGAACCAAGGGAACGTTGTACTCTTTTACAGCTTGTTTGGCGCTTAGCTTATCCCCCATTAATTCCATCGATTCAGGTGATGGACCAATTAATTTCATTCCTGCATCCTTTACTTTTCGAGCGAAACCAGCGTTTTCAGAAAGGAAACCGTAGCCTGGATGAATACCATCTACTCCAAGGTCTTTGCAGATTTTCAAAATCAAATCTTGTTGCAGATAACTTTCAGCGGAAGGACTTTTTCCAACATAAACTGCTTCATCCGCCTCCATGACATGTGGTGCATTGACATCGGCATCTGAATAAATGGCTACACTTTGAATGTTCATTTTCTTCAAGGTTCGAAGAACCCTTCTCGCGATTTCACCACGATTTGCAACGAGTACTTTTTTCATATTTTCTTTTTTATTTTCTCGACCGATTCCGGAGTGGTCATTTCACTATTCGGAACAGTTACTGCTTGTCTTTTTCTTTTGTCTAAAGGTTGCTCACCTTCTTTTTTTCCATTTAACAAGTAAAGTGCCTTTTGAATAAATTGCAATTCATTCCAATGGTTAAATTCTTCACGATAGGAAACGCCTATTCCCTGGGTAAAAGGCCCCGCATTTTCATTCACAGAGCTATTATTCGATTGGTTGAATGCCCGAACACGAAAATTATCTTTGATTTTATATTCCACGGACACATCACCAATGACAGAGTTCTGGACATTTTTCATTCCGTTTAATTCACTGGTAGAAGAGCGATTTTCCACACCAAAACTACCGGAAATGACTAAGCGATCATTCAATATTCCTTTATTCATTCCGATGGCAACGCTTGTTTCTCCTTGAGTGGCGTCGGATCCGACATCTAAGTTTAATTTATAATTTTCGGAGAGATTACTTAGCGCTGCGTTGATTTGTGATTCAATTAAATCCAAGGCTGCAGATCCACCTGCGGAGATATTTCCTTTTAACGGTTGGAATTTACTCACCAACAACAAGGAAAAAAACTGACGATTTTTCTCATCTGAATCAGCCAATACACGGTCGATCAATGCCCTCCCAGTCTCTGGTGCTCTTGGAGCTTTGATATCGAAGGATATTTGAGGGGATAACAGTTTGTCTGTCAATCTCAGATAACAATAGATGTCTTGATTCACCAATGATTTATCCGCCAATTCCGGACTCAATTCAAGAATAGATGCCTTTTTCGTTGCAACCGTATTTACATCAATCAACGCATCGTATGGATCTCCGGTCCATTCAATCACTGAACCACTTTCAATCATAAACAACTGCTTAATAGATCCCATGGCAAAGTTGTATTTACTTCCGGATGCAATGCTATATTTACCCGTCATGGTCAATTGATCCAATTGATCCAATTTGATGTTCATTTCTCCATCTCCTCTCGCGATAATCTCATCATCGATTTGCTCGTTAAAAATCAACTTCATTTGAGCATCTTGGGTGATTTTGAAATTCAAATCCAAATCTATTCCCGAAAAATCTATTTTGCGCGCTAATTGTTGTTGTAAATCAGCTTTGTTGATGAAATGGATGAAGTCTTCTTCTTTTTCAATTTCCGAGGCGCCATACATCGGAAAGACGATTTCTGTGTTTTTTTTCGTTTCCAGGTCTACAAAGACATCCAAATCATTCTCCGTACCTGAAATATTGACGATTCCACGAGCAAACGCTTTACCATAGTAAACATCCCCTTCTTTGTATTTGGTATTTAAGACCATAAACTGTTCAATAGCAGCATTTCTTTTTGTTAGTGGATTCATTTTACGGATATCGTCTTCCATATTAATTTGCACATCAAAATTCCAATCACTAAAGTTATTATGGTTAATTGTGCCGATGATGTAGGAAACATTTCCAAGCTCATCATAAAGCGGAATGTTTGTCATTTCGAACGATTCTTGCTTCACATCAATGATTCCTTCTGTACGGTATTTGACACCTAACAATTCCACCTGTGCACCACCGTTTAACAAACGAAGCTTTCCATTCAATTCAGGTTTGTCCGGACTACCTTTCACCTGAATGTTTCCATTCACCTTACCGTGAATATCCTTCACAACCTCGGGGTCTAGAAAAGCATTGGCAAACTTTATGTCCGTTTGATCAAATTTCAATTTAAGGTCCAGTTCATTTTTCTTAACCGCATATAATCCATTGAAATCGAAGGTACGCGTGCCTCTATATTTCAATTCACCCTGCATGAAAATACTCTCCCGTTTATCGTTCCAATCTGTTAGAACGGATACTGTGCCAACTTCTTCTCCGTCAATGAACAAATTTTCCACCCGTGCATCACAACTAAAATTAAAATTGGTGAACGGGTTAGAAATATCTCCCCAACCGGAAAAAGATCCTTCAAATTGCTGTTCTGTTGCAAACATATGACTCAAGTCGTCTAATTTTAATTGACTCACCTGAAAATGCAATTTATCCTGGTCGTTTTTCGTCAGACATCCGGCCATTTTTATCAGCTGATTACCTCTAGATAATTTAAACTCATCAATACTCAGGTTATTATTTGCAAGAGTGATATCTGATTGATTTTCAATTTCCCATTTGAACCCATTGATGGAGAAAAAAGAAGGCTGTAGGACAAAGTTTATTTGATTGTCATCCAAAATACTTGTTGTCCATTTAATAGAGGAATAATCGTTGGACTGTTTGTCCCACGTCAACAAAGATTCTAACACACCATTTTTACCTGTATTTACGAATTCTACTTCATCAAATGCAATAGAATCATCGTATTCAAATTTCACTATCGATAAATTACCATTTATGCCTTTCGAGGTAATTTCTTGGTTCATTGCAATGGACTTCATCGAAATGTCCTCAAAGGATATTTCCTTGCTTGTCAATTTAGCAACAAGAAGGTCCTCCATCGAATTAAAGGATCCGCTCAGTACCGTTCCGCTGGCTATTTTTAATCCTGGGACAAAAATTGTTAAAAGTTCATTGATGTCATTTACTTGAAACTGATACGTGAAATCACTATGCGTACGCTCCATTTTTTTTACGTTTTTCGTCATTGCGAGCGATGGGAAAATCATCGAAAAACTTTGAAGGAAATCATCGAAAACAGTGTTGTAATCGATTTTGCCTTGAATGCGTGCACCAAGCAATCCACTTTGTAAATTGATGAAATCTGAATCAAGCTTACGGTCAAAAATCAAATTGGAATGATTCAAGGAAACTTGATTTCCTGCTTCCTCGTATGATAATTGACTCGCATTTAACAATCCTGTCAATTCATTAGAGCATGTTCCATTGATCGTTGCATTGATGGTTGTAATTAAATGAGATCCTTCTGCTTCAGTTAGATTTAAATTTGTTAAGTCACTCGAATGGATCGCTAATTCTACTTTGTAATGAGGGATATCATTCAGCGAAATCGAACCTGAGTAATCCAAGTCCAAGTTTGGGTCCTTAATTTGAAGCGTGGATGTAAATTGTTCATCGATAATTTGTCCATCTGTCAAGTGAATATTCGTGTAAGAATATCCAAGGTAGTCCAAACTACTTAGGTCCGCCGACATGTTGTTTAACTTATAAGCCCCGTCATTCGCAAAGAATCCATCAAAACGAACGAAGCCATTTGCGAGTCCAAAATCAGAGAGATCGGTTAATTTAGCGACATCTAATGATTGGATTTGAATAAACGTTGAGTCAACTTGAACAGGACTCAAGGCGACACCATCTGATTTAAATTCCAAACGCATCGGACTTTTCAATTTAACTTTTCCAATGGCTGTTTGCGCTTCTTTCAACTGAACCTGAATACGCGATAGGTCTCCATTGATTTGAAGGTTTTTGATTTTGGCAAATTCCAATAGATCAACAGTAGAGCCTAAATCAATCGAAGCAACTCCGTCTGGCATCTTAAATCGCGCTAAATCCTGCACCGAAATGTTTGCGGAACGAATAAACTCGTTTAGTTTTCCACGATCCCCTTTACGAAAATCTGGAAGAATGAAGTTTCCTTTGATATAAGAACGTTGACCAAACCTTAAATGAAGATCCGTTAAGGTGAGGTTGCGAAGTCTCTGGGAAATACTACCGGAGAGCGCAATTCGATCTGTCATTCCCTTTAATTCCGGTGCAAAATAACTGATGTCAGACAAATTAATGGTACTCGGCGCAAGAAACGCATCGAAAATCACCTCGTCATTAAAGGAATTAAGCGCATCCCAGTTTTCAAAGTCAAAATTAAACTTCGGAAAATGAATGTTCGTTTTCGCTGTCTTGATATTGAAATTACGCAAATGCAATCCTTTCTCGAGAATGGTCACATGCGCAGAAAGTTGGTCGATCTTAATTCCAGCTCGTTCTTTAAATGTCAATCGGTCTAGTTGAAACGCCACATCATTTCCGCGAATCTTAAAATTACCTGCCAAAAGCTGAACATTTTTCAACTCCAAATGATCGTAATCTACACCATACGGCATCGTATATTTTCGATTATCATCATATTTGATGTGAAAATCACGCAGGGAAACTCGATGCAAGTCTAGTTTTATCGGTTTCGACTTGGTCGTAGATTTTTCCGAACTCCCGAAATAATCCTGCAAGAAAGCATAATTATAAGCGCCGGATTTTTTATCCCGCTGGACATTGAACATCCCTTTCTTCAATAAAATTTCATCCAGTACAAATTCATTTTTAATGATTTTCAATTCGTCAAGTGTCACAAGTAACTCATCGACAGAAACCAAGGTGTCATTTTTCAAATCCTTGATCATCAATCCTTTTAGCGCAATCTTATTTAAGAAAACGATTTCGAGTTGCTCTAATTTAACCGTTGTTTTTAATTCGGAAGATAAGTAAGTGGTGGCTTGACGCGCAAAATAAGATTGTACACTGGGGAAGCGAACAATAAAGGCAAGGAGCAACACGGACAGCAAAATCCATTCCACTGCAATACCGAATATGTGACCCAAGAATTTAAGTACCTTTGCCATTAGCATTACAAATTTAATAATCTTTTAGCAGTGAAAGACACGATTATACTTGGCATTGAATCTTCTTGCGACGATACCTCCGCGGCGGTTCTTCGTGGCAGTCAGATTTTGTCCAATATTATCGCTGGTCAGTCAGTGCATGAACAGTTTGGAGGCGTAGTGCCCGAACTTGCATCGAGGGCCCACCAAGAAAATATTGTGCCAGTTGTTACCACTGCACTTTCGGAGGCAGGAATTCAACTCGAGGATGTGGATGCGATCGCCTTTACGCAAGGTCCTGGACTCCTCGGTTCACTAACTATCGGAACTTCCTTTGCGAAATCCTTAGCACTCGCGACAAATAAGCCTTTGATTCCCGTTCACCACATGAAAGCGCATATTTTGGCGCATTTCATCGATGATGCAAGCGAAATGAAGCCAAGTTTTCCCTTTTTGTGTTTGACCGTTTCGGGCGGACATACGCAAATTGTTCGCGTGGACACTCCCTTAGAGATGGAAGTGCTTGGAAATACGATTGATGACGCGGCTGGAGAAGCCTTCGATAAAGCAGCTAAAATGCTAGGTCTTCCTTATCCCGGTGGACCTTTAATCGACAAATATGCTCAACTCGGAAATCCGCAAGCTTTTCAATTTTCAAAACCGCGCATTGAAGGATTGAACTTTAGTTTCAGCGGACTTAAAACATCCATTTTATATGCTATTCGTGATCAAGTCAAATTGAACGAGGACTTCGTCGAAACTCACCGCAACGATTTGTGCGCCTCCATTCAAAACAGTATTGTCAGTATTTTGATGGAGAAAATCGAGAAAGCCGTTAAGGAAACCGGAATTCAATGTGTCGCCATTGCCGGTGGTGTTTCAGCGAATAGCGAACTACGAAAACGATTAAATGCTAAAATAGAAACGGGATGGAAAGTGTCTATTCCAAATTTCTCTTATTGTACCGACAATGCGGCAATGATTGCGATGGCAGGTAAATTTCTCTTTGAGAGTGGCGTTCGTGCAGATCAATCTGTCAGTGCTCAAGCGCGTCTAGCGTGGTGATTCGGTAACATATGTTGCTCGGCTATGTCCCAAAAGTTTCGTAATTTCGAAAACTCAGAAATCATTCAATGAAAATGTATCGCATCCTCTTCGTGCTCTTATTGACTTTTACATCCTTCGCACATGCTCAAAATCATGTCAAATGGACGTTTAGTTACGTTGCTAAATCGAGTACCGTGATTGCAAGTGGTGAAATCGATGCGGGATGGCACTTATATTCTCAGAAAACAGACGAAAATGCTGGTCCAATTCCGACAAAAATGGTCATTGAACCATCCAAAAACTACAAAATCATCGGTACCGCAGTGGAAGGAACTGTTCCTCACGAAATTTTCGACAAAAACTTTGAATCCACAGTTTATTTGTTTGAGTCGAATTATGCTACCGAACAACAAATTAACGTAAAAAAACCAGGGACATTGAAGGGTGAAATGCAATACATGATTTGCGACGACACCAAATGCCTCCCCCCTATTACTGTGCCCTTTACACTAGAAATCAACTAACATGAAAAACCTATTTTTCTTTTTCAGCTTCCTTTTAAGTTTCTCCTTGGCGAAGGCACAAGGAATGATGAATGATTACATCAAATGGACCTATTTCGTGGAGAAAATTGACGAGTCCCATGCGAACGTTGTGTTTAAAGGAGTGATTATCGAAGGATTCCATATTTTTTCCTTGAAACACAATCCAGCGGATGCAGATGGAACAGGATTAGTACCTGAATTTAACTTAAAAAAATCACCGAAATACAAACTTGTTGGAAAGCCTTTCGACTTAGGGAAACCAATCAAACATGTGGATGATTTGGGTACATCCTATTACTTCGAGAAAAAAGCAACATTCAAACAACAAATTGAAGTTTTAACAACGGATGAATTCACGCTTGACTTTGGAATTAATTTCTTCCAACTATGCAATGCGGATGGTTGTGTGGGTCCATTTGATACCGAAGGAAAAGTAAAGTTAAGTGGCTTTACTCCTAGTGAAACGACCATTGTTACCGCAGAGGATACAAGTGATGTCGTTGCTACAGCTGTTGATACGACAAGCGGAGCGAAAACACACATGGAACCCATTAAACAAGATAACAAAAAGAAAAAAGAAAAAGATTCCAATTTGGTGATTTTCATCGCTGGATTTCTAGCAGGACTTGTGGCCTTGATTACGCCATGTATGTTCCCGATGATTCCAATGACCGTGACGTTCTTTACGAAACAATCGAAAACACGTCGCGAGGGAATCTTTAAAGCCTTGGTTTACGGAACTTCCATCGTATTAATCTACGTTACCTTTGGATTGGTCTTTACAGCAGCGATGGGTCCACTTGGGCTGAATGATCTTTCCACCAATCTTTGGATGAACTTAATCTTCTTTGGAATTTTCGTGCTATTCGCATTCTCCTTCTTGGGAGCGTTCGAAATCCAATTGCCAAATTCGTGGGTGAACAAAATGGACAAGCAAGCGGATCGCGGTGGATATTTAGGTATTTTCTTCATGGCCTTTACCTTGGGATTAGTTTCCTTCTCTTGTACTGGTCCAATCATTGGAACCTTATTGGTGGAAGCTTCTACTTCGGGATCTTATTTAACTCCAGCGATCGGAATGACCGGATTCTCCCTCGCATTGGCGATTCCATTTACCATTTTCGCGATTTTCCCAGGATGGTTGAACTCCTTGCCGCAATCAGGTGGCTGGTTGAACTCGGTGAAAGTCGTACTTGGATTAGCAGAATTAGCTTTAGCGTTGAAATTCTTGTCCTCCGTAGATTTAGCGTACCACTGGGACCTATTAACACGTGAGTGGTTCATCGCGATTTGGTTCGTCTTGTTCCTCATCATGGGAATTTACTTACTAGGAAAAATTCGTTTCTCTCACGATTCACCAGTGGAGAAATTGGGTGTTCCTCGATTCATGTTCGCGTTAATTGCCTTGACTTTCTCCGTGTATTTGTTCACCGGAATGTTTGGCGCACCGTTAACCTTAATCGATGGGATTGCTCCTCCAAGAACGCATTCAGAGGATAACTTCCGTTGGGTGAATGGTGGACTGGAGACAGGACTAGGAACAGACTCTATTTCCGTGCAGTACGCTGCGGACATGCATCCAGTTGGAGATGGTTCGATTTTAGTGTTCCATGACTTGACAATTGGGCAAGAATATGCGAAAAAGAAAAACCTACCGATTTTGCTTGATTTCACGGGATATGCTTGTCAGAATTGCCGTAAAACAGAATCAACCGTTTGGACCAACGACGAAATTCGTCCATTGTTGCAAAAACAATTTGTCATCGTTTCCTTGTACGTTGACGACCGCACACCATTGCCAGCAAACGAAGTACGCGTTTCTAAATTAAGCGGAAACATCAAAACTGTTGGAAACAAATGGGCGGACTTAGAAATGGAGAAATATGGAAGTTTCCAACAACCGCTTTACGTGGTGGTGGACAGTGACGGAAACGACCTAACCGAAGCAATCGGTTATACACCAGATATTAAAACGTACAAAGACTTCTTAACGAAAGGCATAAACGCCTTCAAAAAATAAAAAAAAAGCGGTGATTTCACCGCTTTTTTTTTATGGAATATTCGTTCATAACTCTCTAGGTCTTCTCGTAATTAAAAGCGCTTTCTTTCCTATTTTTGATATTCACATGTTCACCTTTCCATGAAACTTTGCATTGCCGAAAAACCAAGTGTTGCCCGCGATTTAGCGGAGATTCTAGGAGCTAAAAATCGTCGAGATGGCTACCTGGAAGGCAATGGCTATTGTGTGACTTGGGTTTTTGGACATCTCTGTTCCTTGAAGGACCCAGAGGATTACAATCCGAATTGGAAGTATTGGAAACTCGAAGATTTACCGATTATTCCGGCGCAATTTGGCATTAAGTTACGCGAAGACGATGGCGCGAAACGTCAATTCAAAGTCATCGAAACCTTGATGACCCAAGCGGATGAAGTCATCAATTGCGGGGATGCTGGACAAGAAGGTGAGCTCATTCAACGTTGGGTCTTACTCAAAGCGAAATGCAAAGTTCCCGTGAAACGACTGTGGATTTCTTCCCTAACCGAAGAAGCGATCAAAGATGGATTCAACAAATTGCGTGATGCCAGTGAATTTGATAATTTATTCGCAGCTGGAAACTCTCGTGCTGTGGGCGATTGGGTGCTTGGAATCAATGGAACACGATTGTACACCCGTAAGTTTGGACGTGATAAAATGACTTTGTCCGTTGGACGTGTTCAAACACCTACTTTGGCCATGATTGTTCAACGTCAAAAGGAAATCAATGCATTTAACACGGAAGAATACTGGGAACTCAAAACCATTTACCGAGAAACGGAATTTCAATGTCAAATTGACCGATTAAAAACGAAAGACAAGGCGGACAAAGGTCTTGCATATTTACTTGACAAACCGTTTGTAATAACGTCCTTCGAACAAAAGGATGGAAAAGAAGGGAATCCACGCTTGTACGATTTAACCTCATTGCAAGTAGACGGGAACCGTTACTATGCATACAGCGCTGAGGAAACATTGACGAAAATTCAAAGTTTGTACGAAAAGAAGCTGGTCACATACCCGCGTGTAGATACGACGTATTTATCGGAGGATTTACATCCGAAGATTCCAAATATCATGAATGGACTGCGCGATTACAAACGCTTTACGGATGCGCTTCAAGGCAAACCAATTCCGAAGTCCAAGCAGATTTTTGACGACAAAAAAATCACCGATCACCATGCGATCATTCCAACGGGTGTAGCGCCTTCGGGAATCACGCTAGATGAACAACGCATCTACGATTTAATTTGTCGTCGTTTCATCGCTGTGTTTTATCCCGAATGTAAAATCTCTAATACAACCGTTTTAGGCAAAGTCGATGCGCTAGAATTCAAAGCCACTGGAAAGCAAATCTTAGACAAAGGCTGGCGGGTGATTTATGACGACCTAAAAGCAGAAAACAAAGAGGCTAGCGCGAAGAAAAAAGAAGACGAAGGCGAGGATAAAATCCTACCGATTTTCGAAAAAGGCGAATGTGGACCGCACCAACCATTGATTCACAAAGGAAAAACGAGTCCACCGAAATACTACACCGAAGCAACGCTTTTGCGTGCCATGGAATCCGCCGGAAAATTGGTGGAGAACGAAGAAATGCGCGAAATCATGAAGGAGAATGGCATTGGACGTCCATCGACACGAGCGAACATCATTGAAACGCTTTTCAAGCGCAAATACATCGAAAAGAAAAAGAAAAACCTAGTGGCTACGGAAACCGGAATGAACCTTATCGACACCATCAAAAGTGAATTACTGAAAAGTCCAGAATTAACTGGTCAATGGGAACACAAACTACGACAAATTGAAAAGGGAACCTATGAGGCGCAAACCTTCAAAGATGAATTGTTTGTGATGGTACGAGAATTAACCGACGAGGTGATTTTTGGAAAATAATCCTTACATCTTCATCGGTGCCTGAACACCCAACACCATTAAACTTCGTAGAATCGTACGTCGAACACACTCACTCATCGCCAAACGCATGTTTTTATTCGCTGCATTTTCTTCGGAAAGAATTTTCACGGCTTGATAAAAATGGTTGTAGTTTTTCACTAAATCGTAAATATAATTCGCCACGATTGCAGGAGAGAATCCACTAGCAGCTTCATGAATGACGTTAGGGAATTGTGTCAATAATTTGATGATTTCCTTTTCCTCATGAATCAAATCCGCTTTTGGAATATCACTCAAATCAATTGTTCCAGCACGCTCCAATAAGGTTGAAATTCGCGCATGCGCATATTGAATAAACGGACCAGTATTTCCTGTTAAGTCAATCGATTCTTCTGGATTGAACATCATGCGTTTTTTCGGATCGACTTTCAATAAATAATATTTCAATCCACCCAAACCAATTTGTTCGAATAACTTCGTGCGATCTTCCTCATTCATGGATTCAATATGTCCACGTTCCTTTGTCATTTCTTTCGCCTGTTCAATGACTTCATCCATCAAATCATCGGCATCGACAACTGTTCCTTCACGGGACTTCATTTTTCCAGTTGGCAGGTCGACCATTCCGTAGGACAAATGGAAACAATTTTCCGCCCAAGCGTATCCTAGTTTTTTTAAGATCAAGAACAATACTTTGAAATGGTAATCTTGCTCATTTCCAACCGTGTAAACCATTCCATTTAGGCTTGGGAAATCATGAAAGCGATCGATGGCTGTTCCGATATCCTGCGTCATGTACACTGCTGTACCATCCGAACGCAGCACTAATTTCTCATCTAAACCATCAGCTGTTAAATCGATCCATACAGATCCATCTGGTTTTTGAAAAAATACACCATCCGATATTCCTTTGATCACTTGGTCTTTACCGAGTAAATAAGTCTCGGATTCGTAATACAATTTATCGAAATCCACCCCCATTTTGGTGTAGGTACTTTCGAATCCATCATATACCCATGAATTCATGGTTGTCCACAATAAATAAACTTGCGGATCACGCGCTTCCCATTTCACCAACATTTCCTTGGCTTCGAGGAGGATACTCGTGTTATTTTTTGCTAATTCCTTGATTTTATCATCAATTCCTTGGACTGCTTTTTCGTCTTTGCCAACTTTCGCTGTTTGAAAATTTGTAACGGCTGTTTCAACTTCTTCTGAGAAAGAAGAAAAATCACCATTTTCCCAATCAGCCATCAGTTCTTTTGCTTCCTTTTGTAAGTGCTTGTCAAATTCAACGTAGTACTTTCCAACAAGTTTATCTCCTTTTATGCCTGTATTTTGCGGTGTTTCACGTTCTCCCCTC
>Ga0209444_10000090_pt1 | contig 48099 bp, 34 predicted proteins | sample LauGreFaBDMM15DN_2_FD_188215 | JGI IMG/M metagenome (GOLD analysis project Ga0209444, IMG submission 188215) | Freshwater lake microbial communities from Lake Michigan, USA - Fa13.BD.MM15.DN (SPAdes) (version 2) | ecosystem: Environmental > Aquatic > Freshwater > Lake | place: Lake Michigan... | reverse complement strand
GCAATGGTGAATCCCGAAGAAATTGCCCAGTTGAATGCGATGGAGGCCAAGGAAAATCGTCCTGCGAATCAAAAATCAGCGGGAACAAAAGAGTAGTTCTAGCCAACGATCTTGCGAGCAATGGTCGTCACGACGATGGCTTCTTTTAACGATTTGCGCTGCGGTTTGAAGTCGGCAAATTGTTTCTCGATGCGAAATCCTGCTTCCTTTAGGTGCTGTTTCCATTGCTCGCGTCGAAACCACCGCAGTTGCTGGCGCGATTCATGAGTGGCTAGGATCGCTCCGTCTTTGTCAAAAATTTCGTAGCGATGTTCGCGTTCGAGAATCTGCTTTGTGGCATCGATCTGATGTTTTGTGTGAATCACCGCCAGCGTGCCGTCCTGCAATTCGGTTTGGTGGTCGGGATACCATTCGCCAGCGGGCAACTCTCCAAGCATTTCAGCGAGAGGCGTGAAGGTGCTCATGTAGAGTGTGCCACCATCTTGAAGCCAATCGGCAAAACGCACAAGAGCAGCCACGGGGTCGCGCGAGAGTTGCAAGGTGAACGCGGGGATCATCAGCGAGGCATAGCGCGAAGATGGAGTCCAATCGTCCATGCTGCCGAGATGAAGGGGGACGACGAGATTTTCGCTGGCATTGGCTTGGCACAAATCGATCATTTCCGCTGAGGATTCGAGACCCTCGACGTCAAATCCCTCGCGGCGGAGAGGAATCAGCAATCGACCTGAGCCAGAGCCAATTTCTAACGATTTTCCCGGATGCTCCTGCAAAAAACTCCGCATCAACGGAAGCTCAGCAGGTGGACCTTCGGTCGCCCAAAAGACATCGTGAAGGCTGGCCTCCAGCGATTGATAGCTATTGATCAAAACGGAAAAAATTAGGAATTTTCGCGGCGCGTGCGAACGGCAGATGCGAGACGACTCAGTACATCGACAGTATCGCTCCAATTGATGCATTGGTCTGTCACCGATTGTCCATAGGTCATTTTGCTGAGGTCAGGCACGAGTTTTTGAGCACCCTCGATGAGGTTGGATTCGATCATGCAGGCTGCGACGCAGCGCGAACCGGACTCGATTTGCTTAGCGAGGGCATTGACTACCATGGGCTGATTGCGGAAGTCCTTCATCGAATTGCCATGAGAGCAATCGACCATGATGTAGGGTAGCAATTTTTGCTCGTTGAGCGATTTTTCCACATCCTTGACACTGGCTTCATCGTAGTTCGGTCCTTTGGAGCCGCCGCGAAGAATCACGTGGCAGGAGTCATTGCCTTTGGTAGAAACAATGGCGGACACACCTTGCTTGGTGACAGAGAGAAAATGGTGTGGGCGTGAGGATGATTGGATCGCATCGAGTGCCAGTTGGATTGAGCCACCAGTACCGTTTTTGAAGCCGACTGGCATGGACAAACCTGATGCCAGCTCACGGTGGATTTGTGATTCCGTGGTGCGCGCGCCAATGGCACCGTAGGTGATCAAGTCGGCGATGTATTGCGGCGAAATGGTATCGAGAAATTCCGTAGCAGCGGGCACACCGCGATTGGCGAGTTCCAGCAGCAGACCGCGAGCGACCCGGAGGCCATGATTGATATCGAATGAGTCATCGAGATGTGGGTCATTGATCAAGCCTTTCCAACCAACTGTGGTGCGAGGTTTTTCAAAATACACACGCATGATGATAACCAAATCCTTATTGTGGCGGTCAGCTTCTTTTTTGAGCAGATCTGCATATTCGAGAGCGGCTTTGGGGTCGTGAATCGAGCATGGACCAACCACCACCAGCAAGCGATCATCATGTCCTCTGAGAATGGCATCTGCGGCATTGCGGGTGGATGATACCAATTGAGCAACTTGCTCGGAAATCGGCAGGTAATAGGCAAGAATGGAGGGAGAAATCAAAGGGTTGATTCCAGCAATTCGTAGGTCGTCAGTGCGCGTCACGCGTGGGAGAGTGGGGGATGATCGAAAAATGATCAATCAATAAATTGTAGGAAATCAGCACTGATTTACGGCGTCACCGCAGGCTCCACTTCTTTGCGGCGCTTGAGGATCACGGTTTGGAGGTAGCCGCCGCGTGAGCCATCACCGGAGGTGAAAAAGTTAGCATCACTCTGGAGGATGATCATTTGTGATTGCTCATCGGCATTGATGGGTAGTAAGTTGTTTTCTTGGATTTGCCATTCGTTGTCTTTCTTGTAGGCGAGTTCGTAGACGACTTGTTCTTGCACGGGGGAGGCATACATGGCTTCGCGGGTTTTGAGTTCCTTCATCGCGGTGCCATTGCAGCGCAGGGCGATGGGGATGGCGCTGTAGTTGTGGATGCGGAGTTTTCCAAAGGGCAGCTTGGTGGGATCATCATCGATGACGTAGGTCTGAAATGTGCCGCCTTTGCCAGGTGCAAGCAGAACGGTCACGCGGGTGGAATTGGCGGGGATCATCGCAAGAGCGACAAGATTCGGATTTTCCTTGCGGCGGGCGAGAATCTCGGGCGGGATCTCTGCGGGATCTGCGGGCTTGACCGGAGGTGTCACGACGGGTGGCAGCTTTTTCATCAACTCTTTTTCTTCAGCCGACATCTCCAGTTCGGGAAGTTTCGCTCCTGGCGTTTGGCTGATTTCGAGAACTTGCGAGCCGGAGTAGCGGATGGTTTTCGAGTAACGGAATGCTAAGGCGCTAACTTCGTCTTTTTTGATGGTTAGGCCGGGAATGTCCTCGCCCCATGAGACGAGATCAACTTTGAGGGAGACTTTGCTATCGGCAGGACTCTGGCCGTGGACGCAGCTGAGGCAGGAGAGTGTGGTGAATGCGAGTGAGCGCAGGATATTCATGATCTTAAATTTCATTGGCGTTGAGCCAGCGGAGAGAGATGATTTCGAAACGACGGCCAAATGCGCGATTGATCGGATTGAGGGAGGTGTCACGTGCTGTTGGGAGATTGATGGTGTCGAGGTATTCGGGCATGCGCTGGACGATGGCCTCACACCAAGCGCGTGCTGCGACTTTGCCGGTTGCGGGATCGATGGCCTCACCGTAGGTGCGGATTTTGAAGGTGTCTGAGCGCACTGAGATGAGTGGCCCGAGAGTTTGGAGCACATCGGCTTGGGTGAGCCAGCCAGGGATACCAGTCGAGCGGAATCCTTGATCGTTTTTGTAACGCGAGTCATTGATCATGGCACGCTCCGCAATGATGCTGGCAGAAGCACCAGGATTGAGGTCGCGAGAGGTGGAAGCCCAATCGGGATCGCTGCTGGCACTGGATAATACAGTGGGTCGTCCGCCGACCAAATCAGCGGCTGGAGCTCCTCCTTCGGCAAACATTGCGACGCGGTCTTTGGTGGCAGTGAAACCAGTGAAGATGTTATTCGATCCAGCGAGATTGATATTGAGGCCAGCGTTGTCGATGGCGGTCTGAATGGCACCTGCGCCGGTTAGTTTTTTCGTATCACGGGTGAACTCTCCAATGGCGCGATTGACGAAATGTCCCATGCTGACAAAAGGGCCACGTTCGCGTACTTGGCGTGTGATTTGCTCGGCGAGAGCATCGATTTGCGCGTCATTGAGTCTGCGATATCCGGCAAAGGAATCAGGCCCAGTTCCGGTTGGTGGATTTTTTGCTTCATCCAATTGTTCCGCGCTGCGGGGGAAAATGGTATCGGTGTGAGCGGTGGCGTCGGCGCTATGTTTGAGCCCTTTGGCGCTGGCCAGAAATGCTTTCCATGCATCCTTGTTGGTGCTATTCACATTGAAGGCTCCATTGATAAACAGCTGGCTGGAAGCTTTTAATGGATCATTGAGATCGCTGGGATTGACTGCTGAGCTGACGGGGGTCAAGTGATCTGCGAGCAAGTTTCCTTGGCTATTGGGTGTTTTTGTCGAGAGGAAAAAGGTATCCCACAGGGATGTGTTGAGAAGGTAGGATAGATCGTAGTAATTCCGTGCTGTCGCTTTTGCTTCACCTTGGTTGGGCGAGCCCGTGACGATGTAATCAAAGCGATTCTGGATCGTAAGTGAGCGTTTGACGAAGGTGGAAGCATAGGAGTTGCCGACCGCATTGCCGGGTTGGTGACCGATGGAAGAGAGCGTATCGTCGTTGGTCAGGTCGGCGTGTTGCAATTGCCCCAGGGAAACAATGTTTTCTGGGATGGCAAATAAGATATTCTTTTTCGGCCCAGCAAACATAGAACGCCCCCAAGAGTTGGGTGAAATTGCTAGATTTTTTGCAAATGCTTTTCCTGTCTCGCCGCCAGGTGGAGTGAAAGGAAGATTAGCAAGGCTATCGGTGCTCTCCATGAAAAACGGCGGAGGATTGTATGAAGCGATGGTTTTGCTGAAGCGTTGGCATTGGAGATTGAAGTCAGCAAAGGTGCGGATCGTCGAGCTGCGTGTGCCAAGACGACCAGGGATGATGGATTCATAGTCTTCGCCGGGCATGCTGATTTGGAAAGCAAACACATGCAATGGGAAGGGGCGGGTCATTTGTTTGGCAATGGTGCCATCGATCGGGCGGCGAACTTGGGCAAAGAATCCGTTGTCGAGTTCAAGGCGCTCGACGCGACGAAGAATGCTGCCTGAGCTGGCTGAGCCGCCGGTGCGCATTTCCAAGGAGAGTAGGGTGGTTGTCCAGCTTTCTCGGACGTCCAGTTGTTTCGCTCCGCTGTTGACCGAGGTGTTTTCCAGTTCAATGCAATTGTCCAAGCTGGCAGCACCGCTCGGTAAGATTTCCCCCATGTTGACCGTGACTCCCGCCGTGCTATTTGCGGGACGTAATACGCGACCGACGTTCACAAATGCCTTGGCTTCACCTGGGGCAAGTGAGCCACGAGGCACGCTAAAATAAGCGTTATTAAAAACAGCGGGCTCAGAGGGGTTTGATGGAATGAATGCAGGTTGGCCGGTCGCATCCCAAATGCGGCTCGGCGAGTTGCCTTGAGGAGTCTCATTTTTGATCTCAAAAATCAGGGGAGTGCTCCATTCCAAAGCATAAGGATAAGGATTTGCTATGGTGACAGCAAATTTTCCGCAGGCGTTGAGTCGATAATCGGTAGTCGTCGTGGAAATGCTGCGCGCACCCATCAGAATGCGGAAGTCCCAGATGATTGGAGCGATGATATCGGCGCTGCCTGATGATGCAGAGACGGTGAGCTTGCCACCTGATAGGTTTTTGCCGCGCTTAGCGAAATCGATGATACGTGTCCAGCGTGGACCACCGATGGAACGAGCAACGGTGCGGGGAATGATGTTAGAAGATGAAGTGGGGAAGTTGACAATGGTAGATCCTGCGGCGGCGGAGGGAAATGAGCCTTGATTCAGGTAGCCACTGAGATCAAGGCGGAGGCCGCCCTGCAAGTTGTCAGTCAGCAGTCCAAAACTGTCTGTTGTGGCGGCGTGATAGGATTCCTTGAGCGCGGCGCCCATCGATTCTGAGAGTAAACGGCCTTGGCTAACGGAAATAATTTTTTCTACATTGTCGGCATTTTTAGCTGCGTTACCAGGGTATTGGCCAAAGCCGGAAACTGTTTGCCAGCCTCGGCGATTTGGCACCATGGTGAGGTTGGTAAAAGTGGTCGAATTTTTCCCGGTGACGTTGAGTTTTGATTTCACGCCTTCATCGCCAACCCACCAACCATAGCGGCCTGTGGGCTTTGAGGCATTGCTCGTGTTGATGGCGACGAGAGGAACGGCAATTTGTGAGGATAGCGAGCTAGGAGTGCCAGACCCGACGGTGTTTTTGCCGACGAGAACGACGGCACGTTCTGGATCGCTCACTTCGCCGCTCGCATTGACGGAAATGGAGCTGTTGCTGGGTAAAATTGCATCAGTGCTGGATGTGATTTCGTTTCCGCTGACCAGCCACTTGACGAGTGAAGGAGAGGGGGTGCGAGTGTAGGCTTGTTGAGCGATGGTGAGAGGTGAGGTGTTGCTTGCCAGTGAAGAATTTTGCCAGACACCAGTCCAGTAGCGGCTGCCATTTTGGACTGTGGTGAGTCCCTTGTTGACGCTATTGATGGAACTATTGTTGGTGGGTGCTTTGCCTGTGTTTAGCTGAGCGCCGCCCGTGTCACCAGCGAGGTCAGCGGTGCCGGTGATGCGCATGTCTGCCCCTGCATTTTTTTGAAGATCGCCAATGGCAATCATCAGCGCCAAGCGGGCGTTGTCGCGAGCGATGCGTTGGGCTCCAACGAGGTTACTGCTGCGCAGGGTGACAGCAGATAGGGAGAGCATTCCAATGGCCACGAGTGTCAGCAATACCAGCAAACTGATGGTAATGATGAGCGTAAAGCCTTTAGGATACGGTTTTTTTGCGTGTTTTTTTTGACGGGGAGTCATAGGTATTTGGCTTAGGTTGTTGTGGCATTGTATATACTTCACTACTGCTTACAAGGCATTTTTTCTGAAAACGAGGATTTTAAGCCTTAGCGATGCCTTCTGGGGAGAGAAGTCGAGGAAAGCATTCACAAGTCAAAACCAGCATCTTCGAGCGCCATGGTGGCGGCTCCGACCATGCCTGCTTCGGAACCAAAGCGAGCGGGAAGTAAAGTCAGGTGGTTTTTGAAGGGACCTGAAAGCTGGGAGAACAGATGTTTTTGCAAGGGGGTAAAGAGCAGATCACCAGCTTTGGCGACGCCGCCGCCAATGATGATTGCTTCGGGATTGAGCAACCAGCAGCAATTCATGATGGTGGTGGCGAGTTTTTTGGCAATGTCATCCCAGACTTGAATCGCGATCGCATCACCTGTGCTGGCTGCGGCGGCAAGGGCTGCTGGTGAGCAATCGGTGATGTTTTTGTAGATGCCAGCCTCTTCGTAGCGATTGCGGGCATCGGCGGCGATTTCATTGTTGCCGACGTAGTCTTCGAGGGCACCGAGGTTGCCATAGGCACCTTTGCGGCCCTCAAAGTCAATGGAAGTTTGCCCAATTTCACCAGCGCCGTATTGACATCCGCGGACCATTTGTCCGTTGACGATGATACCGCCGCCGACTCCTGTACCCATGGTGATGGCTACGAGGTGATTCAAGCCGCGACCAGCACCGCGTTTCCATTCTGCATAGGCCATGCAATTTGCGTCATTCTCAACCACGGTGGGTAAACGAGTCGCGTCCGATAGTCGTTTTTTGAGGGGGATTTCCACCCAACCGCGGACGTTGGTGAGATTGTGCACGATGCCTTTTTCAAAGTTGACAAATCCAGGCATCCCCACACCGATGGCGGCGATGCCCGGGTGGCGTTCGCGCAGCTCATCGATCACCCGTACCATGGCCTCGATGAGAGCGTCTGGCCCGTCGAAATCCTGAGTACCAATCGGTGGAGCAGAGTCGATGATGTTGCTGCGATAGAGAACGCCAATTTTGACGGTTGTGCCGCCGAAGTCGATGCCAATGGCCAAAGGTGTGTCAGACATATGATTGTGATACGTTGCGGAGATGCCTCGATCATGGCAAGAAGAAACGTCAAAAATTTCCGATATTTCCTGCCTGTTTGTCTATATTTGCTCAAGCCCAGCGCCAGCGAGGATCGCGGATGACTTGAAGAGCCTCAGCGACCGTGGCTCCGCTAGAAGCTCGAGTCGCGATGGTTTGGTTGAGTTGCTTGAGAACCGCCAACTCTTGCTCGTTCGGTTGGTGTTTTTTTTGATGGGAAACCTGCATGCCCAAGAACATCGCGAGGTAACCCTCGGCACCAAACTGATCGTTCGGGCTGATGAAAATGGCATTAGCAAGCATACTTGGGCCATTTTCCAGATAGAATTGGTAAATTTCTTCTGCCCCATGCAGAGGAGTGTTTTCACGACAATACTGCCAAAAAGGAGTGTTGAGACGTTTGTTGAATCGATAGTGAATGGCGAGGAAATCGCGGATCTCATCCCAACGTTCACCCATGAAGCGATTGAACATGGTTTTGAGCATAGGTCCAGGATCGCAATCAGAGTCGATGAGAGCTTCGGCCAGGCTTCGGCACTGGCCACAGAGGATCATCAGTGCGGTGGCTTCCAGTGGCTCAACGAAGCCTGCGGCATTCCCTACGGCGACCACATTGCCGATCCATGATCGCTGGTAGCGGCCTGAGCGGAAGCGAACGATGCGTGTTTGTTGGACAGCGGGATTTTTTCGACGAAACTCAGCCTCGGCATCTTCATCGCTGACGAATTTGGAGGAATAGACATAGCCGCGATTGATGTGATTTTCGTGATCAATGCGCCAGCACCAGCCATGATCCATGGTCTCGGCAGTGGTGTATGGTTGGATCTCTTCGTGCTCTTCGCGCTGGCGAGGGCCAATGATGGCGGAATCGCAGAATAAGGTATCGGAATAATCGTGGAATTTTTCTTGGAATGTTTCGCCTAACAACTTGGCGGCAAAGCCTGAGGCATCGACAAAGAAATCTGCGGTCATTTTTTCACCGCTTAGCAAATGGAGTGTGGTGATTTGATCTTGCTGATGGTCTACTTGCCCAACGGTCTCGTTGCGCACGACGACGCCTAATTCTGTGGCTTGCCATTCAAGGTATGCGACCAGCTTGATGTTTTCGATGTGATAGGCGGTGGTGTCGAGTGTGATTTCAGGGATGCCGCGTTGGTTGCGTGTGAATGCTTTGTTGCGTGCCATAAGGCCTGCGCCGAGGCACCAATCAGCAGGGGATTCTTCGTGGTAGAATCCGTTGTTTCTCGGCAGCCTAGGACTGCGTTTGGCGAATTGTTGATCAAAGCTATAATCAAAAGATTTACGTTGCCCCCAAAGAAAACGAATGCCCAACTTCCAAGTGGGTTGTGCTCGCTCGTAAAATTCCTTCATGGGCAGTTTGAGAAATTGATGGAAGTGGCTGGGAAAAAAGGGCGTCGTGCCTTCTCCCACGCCGATGATGCCAATTTCAGGGCTGCGCAAAATGGTCACTGTGAGCTGTGGCAGCAGGCGCTTGAGAGTGATGGCCGCAGTGAATCCCGCGGATCCACCACCGAGTACGATAACAGATTGGATTTTCATGTATTGCTAATTACGACAATTATGTAAGTCGTAAATGGTCTTTTCGTCAATTACGTAGTTTTTACATTTTTTTGATTGACTTGGCGAAATTTTTCCCGCAATAAATTTTTAATCAGTCACCTAGCTGATTGCACAAAAAACCACAAAATCAATAAAACCACAAAATCAATAAAACCACGATTATGAAATACAATCGCAAGAATTACTTGTTGCATGGGATGAGCTATGCCTCTGGCCTCGTTCTGTTTCTCTCTACGTCTGAAAGTTATGGCGCCAGCATTAGCTACAACTTCTCGGAAAATCCCGGGAATCAAGTCCTTGATACGACGACGCCAAAGGGGCCTCTAGGGTCTCCATTTTGGAATGATAGCAATACTGGAATCACTGGCGGATTAGCTGCAGGCAGTGAGGGCAGCTTGGTGGATAATTCAGGGAATGCTACCTCTGCTTCCATTTCATGGAGTTCATCCAACACATGGTGGAATGGCTCTGGGACAGGGAGCGATGATGCTAAAATTAGTGTGGGATATCTTGATGATGGAGGCGCAGGCGTTTCCGTGAACTTTACTGGGATCCCTTATGACTTTTACAATGTTTATGGGATCATTGGATCGGACCAAGGAGCTACTTATAGCTCGCAGGATTTCCAAGTGAATGGAGCATGGGCCTACGGTGGTAGTGCTGCCACGCCTGGCTTGGGCTTTGGAAATTACTCAGGAAACTGGACGCAATCGACTGCTACACAGCGTGGCGATTACTGGAAAGTGAGCAACGTCGCAGGTAATTCATTGACGATCCAGGGACAGCCAAGAAGTGGCGCGCAGCGTGGTTGCTTGAGCGCTGTGATCGTGGAAGAGGCGACAGGAGTTGCAGCCTATTGGGATGCGAATGGAGCCACTGCTGGTTCGGGTGGAGCAACGCCTGCAGGCACATGGGATAGCACCTCGACCAACTGGAATGATTCGGCCGGCACGGGAACTCCAGCAACTTGGCCTTCAGGACTAATTGCTGTTCTTTCTGCCGGCACCGATGCCTCGGGTGCCTACACGATTACCGTTGATGGCACTCAGTCGGCAAGTTACATTCTTGCACAAGACAACGGCAGCATTACCCTTACGGGAGGCGCTTTGAATTTGACATCTTCCGCTGGCATTGTGGCGTCTGGTAGCTCGTCCGTTACTGTCAATTCAGATCTAACAGGTGAGACCAATCTTACCGTGAACGGCAACGCTGTAACCATCGGCGCAGCAAATACACTCACCGGTTCGTTTGCTGGTCAAAGTTCGACATTTGCTATGACTGCGGGTTCATCCTTTAGCGGAATTCCCAATTTCTCGACTGGTTCGCCAACAGTTGCTACATCGGCAACCTTGACCAATGCAACTGTCTCGACCACGGCATCGTTCAATGTGCAAAATGGGTCCTTGGCATTGGCGGGAACAAGCTCTGCGACCACCACTGGATCTGCAAATGTGAATCGTGGCACACTGCAATTATCTGGTTCGTCATCGCTTAGTGCCTCATATTTTGGTAACCCCACTGCGAACACTGCGAGCACCGTAAACATTCAGGACAGTGCTAGTGTTTCCGTTAGTGGATCCATGACATTCGGTGACCAAGTCAGCGCAACCATCACAGTCAATCAATCTGGGGGTTCTGTCACCAATACGGGCACAACCAATAACCCAGGGGGAAATAACATTTCCAACCGCTGGGGACACTGGGGTGGAGGAGCGACTGTCTACAATCTTTCCGGTGGAACATTGAATCTGCCAGGCTCGCCACTCTATCTTTCCTGGGATGGCTCTGCGAGCTTGAATATTAGCGGAACAGGTGTCGCTAACATCAAAGGCTTCGACATGGGCTATGCATGGCGCACGAATGCTTCAGCAATCAATCTTGATGCAGGCGGAGTTCTTAACGTTGGCTCAGATGGTATCGTCTCTGGTTATGGCGGCACTGCAAACAAGTCTGTTAATTTGAACGGAGGAACTCTTGCTGCATCCGCCAGTTGGTCAGGCACAGTACCCTTGAATGTAACGGCAAATTCTGTAATCGATACATCAGGTGGTACGATCACAATTAGCGGCGCGCTTAACGGCGCATCGGGTGATGTGACCGTGCAAGGGGGCGGAACACTGGCACTAGTCGGTGGCGGTGCTCACACGGGCACGGTTCAGGTGTCGAGCAATAACACGGTTCGGATGTCGGGCAATTTTGCTGGTAATGTTGCTGTGGCTAGTGGCGCGACTCTATCCTCAGGAACCGCGACAACTCCAGGATCCGCAGTGCTTGCGAATGCAACATTATCTTCTGGCAGTAAATCTTCGCTGCGTGTAGGTACTGCCCAGGATCTAATCGATGTATTAGATCTCAATGTCGCAAGTTCACATACCATTACGGTGACGCCAGTGGGTGACATCGCCAATGGCACGAGCTTTACGCTGATTGATTATCTGACCATTAGCTCAGGTGGATACGACAATGTCAATATTGTGCCATCTAGCTCACGCATGAACATTACCAAGAACCCTGATGATGGTAGTGCGATTGGCATTACCGTGAATGGTTTCGATTCCTTGATTTGGAAAGGAACTGATGGCGGAGCGCCGAACGCGTGGGATGTGAACACCACACAGAATTGGCAAACCACGTTTACCACCGTCGGCACGAAATTCCTCGCCAACGACGTGGTTCTCTTTGATGACAGCGCCGCTACGGGCGATGTGACATTGTCAGGAACGATTGCTCCAGTTTCCGCATCCTTTGATAACGAAACATTGGCCTACAATCTCACTGGTGCGGGTATTACGAGCGGATCAGTCACAAAAGATGGAGCTGCTATTACGACTCTCGCGACAGCAAACACCTACTCGGGACTCACCAAAGTATTGGCTGGAACCCTGGTGATCGGCAATGGAACAGTGGGCTCACTGGCTGCTGCAAGCGCTGTGGAGCTTGACGCGGGCGAATTGCGTTTGAACTTGCCCGCAGCTGGAAGTTACACCAACCCCACTCTTGCACTGACCGGTTCTACGATTCGTATTATCGGGTCTGGCGATATGGTGTTCAGTCCCGTGATCACCAATGCAAGTGGTGCAGACATCGTTTTCAATCGCGACGGCGTAGTCTATTGCAATTCCGCCAATCAAACGACAGGTTCGATCACCATCGATGATGGTAAGGTGGTGTTTGATGGATCGCAACAAGCCAACCGACTTGCGATTAACAAGCTAGTCACGGTGAATAATGGTGCAACACTTGCCGTGCATGGCGTGAATGCATTTCCCACTGCGGCAAATGGTGTCAATGTTCAGCTTAATGGTGGCACCTATGAAGTGCAAAGTGGCGGTAGTAATGTCACGGGCGTTGAGGGAGATAGCCATTCCCACGTGAACAATCTCACGATGTCCGGTGGAACGGTTGTTCTTTCCTATTCTGGCACTGGCACCGCATACAACAATGAGAGTGTCCAGCTCAATGGAGTTCTCACGGTTACCGGAACGACTCCATCCGAGATTAACTTCGGCGCAGGAGCTGATGCGACGAATGCAGGTTTGTCACTGAATGGAAGTCGAATCTTCGATGTAGAGGACGTTACTGGAAGCCCGGCAGCAGACCTTACGATCAATGCAGAAGTGCAGAACAACGACTCGGCAGGTGATGTTTTGGTGAAGCAAGGAGCAGGAACCTTGTTGCTTGCAGGACCTAACAGCTACACCGGCGGTAATGAGGTGTTGGCTGGCGTATTGTCAGCTTCCACCGTGGAGAACGATGCTGAGGGCGGTATTGGTAACGGCTATCTTGCCGTGAAAAATAATGCAACTTTCCGCTACACGGGGACTGGCAATGAAGTGACGACACGGAATCTGTGGTTGGATAACGGCGGTGCTGTAATGGACATCGTCGAAGCCACCGCTGACCTCACCTTTTCTCCAGCTGGAGGAGCGGTGAATGCTCCCGTTACCAAACTTGGAGCTGGCTCGCTTACCATCGGTTACGTGATGTCAGGTGCTGCTGCGATTACTGTCGAGGCTGGTATTTTGGCGACTTCAGGAGTGAATACTTACAGTGGTGATACGACTGTGAATGGAGGCACTTTGATCGTCAATGGTTCCTCCATCCCTGACTTTGGCGTTCTTTCGATTGCTGCAACAGCTGTAGTTGATGTGGCTGGAAATGAAATGGTCAGTGAGTTGAATTTGAATGGCGTCAAACAAGCTGCCGGCACCTATGGTGCTACCGGCTCGGGTGCCACCAACATTGATGATGTGCATTTCAGTGGAACGGGCGTTATAACAGTGATTGAGGGCTATGCTGCATGGAAAATTGACCCTGCGAATGGTTTGACTGCTGGCGTTAACGACGGTGCTGCGCAAGATCCCGATCAAGATGGTATTAGCAATTTGCTCGAATACACATTGGGAGGCAGCCCACTCACCGCGAACCAAAGCATCTTGCCACAAGGTGTGATTTCTGGTGCCAATCTGGTGTATACCTTCAAGCGCAGTGATGCATCAGAATCGGATACGACACAGGTTGTGCAATACGGCAGCGATCTTGCCGGTTGGACTGATATTAACATTGGCGCAGCCAGTTCAGGCGTTGTGACGATCGTGGAAAATACCGACGATGAAGACGACGTCACCGTTACAATCCCGATGGGAATCAATATCAAATTGTTCGCAAGATTGGCGGTCACCGAAGATTGATTTTTTGAGAAACCAAGACTCACCCCTGTCTGCATCTTTTGCGGGCAGGGGTTTTTTGTTCAGCTGCAATCTAGATAATTTGCAAGGATCGCCGGTGATTGTTTACCTCAGATAATGCAAGAGATTGCGGTGCTAGCGATCAGATTCCAGCCATCTGGAGTTGAGAGGGGATAAATGCCTGTTTGTGCGTCACCAATTTCGATCTCTAATTCACGGATCACGCTACGGGGGGGGATCAAGTCGAAGCGTTACAAGTCGTGGATGGGGACCACTCACGTATGGCAAATCAGGCGCAAAGCCGAGGAAATGCACACGATAAATGGTATTGCTATACCGTGCAATGACTTCATTGATGGACGTGCAGCAATGCCGCTCGACGCGCTCTAGGTCAGGCCCGTCGTAATGACAGGAAATGATTTTCACGTGCATGATCATTTCTGGCTGCTCGACATGGAATAAATTAGCTGCAATGTTGGGACAAAAACTCTCAGTAAACTCTAACAAATCTCGGGTGTAAGAAAATGTCAACTCGATCAAATCCAGTGGAGGATCAATCCTTCAAGAGTAAAGGTTTTTCGCCCGCTTACTCAGCAAACTCCACCGACTCAGCATCTGCGCCATATCGTTTGTAACGGCATGGTAAGAGTTTGCTAGCGATGATGGTGGAACTTGTCACTGAAAACCATGGGCGAAAACGCTACTACAACAAGGAAAAATTCTTGCATCCTCAAGAGCGCAGGGCATGCTCAACGCGGTGAAGGAATTACCCGAACAACCAAATTTAACGCTACATACCATCGGCTATGTCCGCACGGGGAAGTCCGTAAAATTTGAGGCCTTACACCAACCGGATGAAAGCAAGGAGGAGCAAAGTGTTCTCGAAATCATTCCCCATGAAGAATACCGTATCGCTCTGCAAGACCTGAGTGGCTTTTCGCGGATCTGGCTGATCTGGTGGTTTCATCGCAATGATACCTGGCGTCCGTTAGTGTTGCCGCCACGAGGACCATCTCAACGCCGTGGTGTTTTCGCAACGCGCTCACCGCATCGCCCGAATCCGATCGGGATGACTCCCGTGAAATTGTTAGGCGTCGATGGATACAATCTTCTGTTAGGACCATGCGATCTCGTCGATGGCACTCCTATTTTTGATATCAAGCCTTACATCCCTGCTTATGATGCTTTTCCCGAGGAAAAATCGGGATGGCTCGATGATGTCGATACTTGGATGGCACAGCCTGCGCGATACCGCATGCGTTACGATTCTCTAGCTGAGCTACAGGCGCAGTGGCTGCAGGATGAATGGCAAATCGATTTCATGGCGCGCGCGGAAGAATTGTTAGAGAGGGATCCGAGTCCTCATCGCACGCGCCGCATTCGCAAGCGTGGTGCCGAGATCCATGAAATGGGCTGTGGCGCTTGGCGGATCAGGTTTTGCATTGATCAAAACGAAGTCATCGTGCGAGAAATTGCACCCGGCTATCCGCTACAAACTTTGATCGGCGAATATGGAGCAGAAGTGCCGGATCGCGATGCTCAATTGGCATTTTTGTCGCAGTGGCCTTTATCCGCTGATTTTCCTAGCAGATTGAAGATGTGACGCTGCACACGTGGCGAGTAGAGCACCAAGGGATGAGCTGGTGCCCATACCTTATGGTTTTGCGCGAGCTCCCAGTGAGAGCTGGTAGAGGGCAAAATGATTAAATCAAGTGGCGTGCGATACGAAACAAGAGTGACATTGGCGAGACGATCTTCGCTTAATTCCAATTGTTGCAAAAATTCGCTTCGCGGTCTCATCTGCACCGCACCTTTTCCGGGATAAAGATACGCTGCGCTGGTGCCGTGATGAGGTGTCGCTAAAGTGATCAGAGAATGGCAATGTTCATGTCCGCCAAGCTCTTGCAGGTAATAGCGCGAGATCAGGCCGCCCATGCTATGAGCAACAATGTGAAAGTCTGCGTCCTTGCCCCATTTTTCTTCAATTGCTATACGCAACTGGTCAGCGAGAGTCTCGATGCCTGAGCGTGCATCGGCAGGTATCAAGGAAGGCACTAGGCAATCATGTCCTGCCTTTTCCAAGCGTTTCTTGAGTGGGTAAAAACAGTGGCCACTCTGAAAAATACCGTGCACCATGACCACTCGCTCTTTCTTCATTTCAGAAGGAGAACTGGCTTGGGTTGATAGACTTGCGAGTAAAAACCCACAAATTTGGTTGAATCGCTTCATGCCAAGCACTCTACCTAATGGATTGCTTTTGTCAAGCAAGTGTAACTGCTAGATAATGCGCAAATGCCAATATTTATTGTGCAAATCAATTAAATGAAAAATATAAAGTAGATTTTTATTATTTTGTTTTAGACATTACGTCTATTTTATTGTAGAATTTTCTGTCGCGATTACCTCCATTCGCGCTGCCATATTTCCCCCTTTCCCCCTTTTGCCCCCATGCATTTATTCCGGACGAAACGTCACATTTTTTGGTTAAAAATCAGCGCACTGCATTATATCATTCTCCATTTGGCTGCATGCGCCGTGGTCATCTCTGCGTTCGTAGCCTTTCTGAACACTGATCAAAAATTGATGGCCTGGACTTTGATTGGTATGGGTGCATGCGTATGGATCGGATTGGTTTATCGCATGAGCGCGGGAATGAGCAAATGTCCACTGTGTCACTCTGAGCCGATGCTGTCGAAAGAATGTAGCAAGCATTCCAATGCAATTAGGTTTATGGGCAGTTATCGGCTATCGGTTGCAACCACTACCCTGTTGCGACATCAATTCCGCTGCCCGTATTGTGGTGAGTCGAGCCGTTGTAGCTTGCGCATCAATAAAAAAGGATGAAATCTAAGCGATCATCGCTTGGAGACTTGCTTCATCGAGCACGGTGACTCCCAGTGCGATGGCTTTATCGCGTTTGGAACCACCACCTTCGCCACTGAGCAAATAGTTTGTACTTGCGGAGATACTACCACTAACTTTACCACCTTTGCTCTCGATGATTTTTTTGAAATCATCACGTGGAGCGCTGAGAGTTCCGGTGATGACAAACGTTTTACCTGCTAGAGGTAAGGATGATAAATCGACATCTTCGAGCCGAGGTAAATAATTTTCTGATTGTGGATCGATGCCATGCTCTTTGAGTTTATCCAACACATAGCGGCCAGCACCTGATTCAAAAAATGAGAGTATGCTTTCCGCCGCGACCGCTCCGACATCACCGGTGATGCCGTAGGATTGCAGGATTGGATTCTTTTTCTTGGCATCGGCACGAGTATCAGCGCGCAGCTCTCGGAGGATTTCGGACTGGCTCAGCTCGCCAAGAGATTGGTGCAATCGCGATAATTCTCTCGCTGCGCTCTCACCAATATTGCGAATCCCCATGGCGTAGATCCACCGATTTAGCGGCTTACTACGGGCGGTTTGAAGACCATCGAGAATTTTTTGCGCATTCTTTTCACCGAATCGTCGTGGGTCGATCTCCGATCCAAGGTTCAATGGCGCTAGCTGATCTAAGGTCAATGAAAAGAGGTCCAAGGGACTGAGGCATAAGTTGTGTCGCACCAGTGCCTCAGCAACGGTTTCACCGAGTGACGTAATGTCTAACGCTTTTCGTGATGCAAAGTGGCTGATGCTCGTTACCGCTTGGGCCGGACAGGCAAAATTGGTGCATCGCCATGCAACAAAGCCTGACTCCTGTGAAATCGGGCCCGAGCACGATGGGCATTTGCCTTCGACAAAATCGTAAAGAGAAAATGGCAGTGCGCCCTCAGGATAGCGGATGACTTTCACCACAGCGGGAATGATTTCGCCAGCTTTTTCAATCAAAACGGTAGCTCCGAGACGTATGTCTTTTTTGCTAATCTCATCCTGATTGTGCAGTGTGGCGCGAGCCACAGTGGTACCGGAAACGAGCACTGGGTCGAGCTCTGCCACGGGTGTTAGAACTCCAGTTCTGCCTACCTGCACCGTGATCGAGTGCAATGTGGTTTCCTTTTGTTCAGGCAAAAACTTATAAGCTGCAGCCCAGCGTGGGGCGCGGGAGGTGAAACCAAGTGTGGCTCGTTGTTCGCGATCAAGTACTTTGATTACAGCGCCGTCTGTGCCGTAGTCGAGTAGGTGTCGCTCGTGATTGATGCGTGCTACGGCATCGAGCATTTCTGTTAGGTTCCGCGCATGAATCAGGGGTTGGTTGCGGGGAATGGAAAGAGCATCGAGCAAGTCATGGAAGTCGGACTCGGTGGTAAGCTCAAGTCCCTCATATGCTCCCAAACCATGGGCCAAAAAGGCGAGGGGACGTTGCGCGACAATTTTTGGATCAAGCTGCTTGACTGTGCCTGCAGTAGCGTTTCGTGGATTGGCAAAAGTTGGTAACCCTGCTTCATCACGCTCGGCATTCATCGCCGCAAAGGCCTCGTTCGGCATGAAAATTTCGCCTCGAACTTCGAGGAGGATGGGGATTGAGCGAGTGGTTTTCACATCACCGATGTCAATCACCTGTAAATCAATCGGAACAAGTTCGTCGTCTTTCGTTTTGATGAGGTTGCCACAATGGGCATCAGCAATTTCGGTGCCGCGGATGGAATGTTTCCATCGGTTGTACCCAATTTCGTTATAGCCATTTGCTTGAAACCAATTGCAGATTTCTTCGCTGCTTGGGACTTTGCCTTCAACATATGGTTGTGAAGTCACGAGCGAAGGCCCAATTTGAGTATTAATCACTCCATGCAATTGGATGTCATCACCAAACAATGAGTTAGAGTATTCAATGTTTTTCAGATATGCAGACGCGCCTTGGGCTCCAAAAAATGGTGGCAAGGTAAACTTAACTACTCTGGCAAGTTTTTCGATGTGAAATACAGTGTGCTCTGATTGTCCGCCTAGCTCTTTCCATTCTCTAACGATTGCAAATATTCTTTCTGGCTCGATGAGCCGATGAGAATCAGTTGCCCATTCAAGAATGGATTCGGCTTCCTGTCTGAGCCGTTCCTGAACATCGTCTCCATGACTTGTTTTGAGGACATTTTTGAGCCTTCCAAGCAAGCTTTGGCTCGTGCTTTGCGAAGTCGTGCTGCGAGTAAGTATGGGCTCATGAAGATTTACATAAGGTAGAATTTCATTCAATGCAAGCTGAACATTAGGCCGAACGGAGGAATCAACCAAAAATGCAGGCACATTGCGAATCGTCCGAACATTTTGCGTAACATCATCACCGGTCTCTCCATCGCCACGGGTAGCTGCGTAATCGAGTGAGCCGTTGCGATACACCAAGGTCACGGCCACGCCATCGATCTTCGGTTCTACCGTGACGGGAATTTCTTCCTGCGCTAAGTTTTTTTGGAGACGACGATAAAAATCGATGAGTTCCTGTTCGGCTACGGGAGCATCTTTGAGCTCAAACACATCATCAATACTCAACATAGGCACGAGGTGCTTGACCTGTGAGAATGAGTCTAACGGTTTTTCGCCTATGCGTTGCGTCGGCGAATTCGGGTAGAGAAGTTCGGGATGTTTTTTTTCTAATTGCTCAAGCTCGCGATAAACCTGATCATATTCGGCATCGGTGATTTCTGGCGTGGCTTTTTGGTAGTAAAGATCGTTGTGGTAATGCAGAAACTCATGCAGCTCACGCACGCGCATTGCGGCATCGGCAGTGGGCTGAGATGTCGTTAGGGGTTGAAGGAAAAAAAGATCGTCCATGGCGTATGCGAATGTGTGGAAACTATGGCAGAGATCCGCGTGGTTTCCTAGCCTGTTTTCACGGAATTTCCTTGGTAGTCATCGTGAGACAAGCTAGAATTAGGGCGGTCATGAGCGAGGGTAAAAAAATAAATCGATGGGCAAAAGCGGCTGTCTGTGTGATCAGTGGCATGCTGTTGAGCTTGGCTTACCCGAATCTCGATGTCGCGGTGGATTTCGGATTCATTGCATGGTTGATGGTAGTGCCGCTGATGATTGTTTTGTGGAACTTACGCGGACCACGATTGAAGCGTCGGGGATTTGCATTGGGCTACTTGTTTGGTTTGGGATTTTTTCTGATCAACGTGCGTTGGCTGTGTGAGGTCAGTTGGCTCGGTGTGGTGGTGCTGGGTTTTTATTTGGCTCTGTACCCCGCCTTGTGGTCGATGTGTGTGGCGGCGTGTATGAATCCATGGGCACGGAAAAGGGAGCAGCTTGCAGGCACTTGGTCGTCTTCGTCGCGCTCTTTGGCTTATGCGATGGCACATGCTTGCACCTGGGCTGGACTCGAATGGTTGCGCGGTTGGGCGTTAACGGGATTTGGTTGGAATGGATTGGGGGTGGCGATGCACAATCAAGCAGTGATGGCACAATTCGCCGATGTTTTTGGCGTAGCCGGACTCTCGGGTCTAATGGTTTTTGTGCAGTCGATCGTGCTGCAAGTCAGCGTGCGCATGGTGCAAGAGGCTAAGCTCGGCAAAAAGCGAGCGCATCTCGATTTTGGATTGTGCGGCTTGCTCTTAGCGGGGGTGTTTTCCTACGGAGTTTGGCGTTTGGCTGATGCAGGCAAGCGTGAAACATTTCCGCTCGATGTTTGTTTGGTGCAGCTCAATGTGCCTCAAGAGGCAGCTCGACAGCTATGGACAGCGGAGGAAATTCATGTCGCTTATGAAGAAGAAGTTGAGAAAGCGATGGAGCGTGTCGCGGAAATGAATCAGGCCGCCTTGGAAAAATCGGCAGATTCAGGAGTCGAGGCCGATGTGTTTTATCCCGATTGGTTGGTCCTACCGGAGGTGGCATTGAATGATCGATTGCTGAGCACTGCTGATGGCGTTCACGGTCTTGGATTCGAGAGTGAAGCAACCATTGCGGCATTCCGTGAAGCGGGTAAATTTGATATTTTGTTAGGTCTCGGCGAGTTGGAAGCTGAGTTGTTGGGCGATCAGATGATCATGGTGGAAGATCCTGATTCATGGAACTCGATGGCAATCATTCCGAAAGAGGGCCCGTTGCAAACCTATCAGAAAAAACACTTGGTCATGTTTGGTGAATACATTCCCTTGGTCAATGAATTGCCGCTATTGAAACGGATTTACGAACAACAAGCGGGCACAAGTTTCGACGGAGCCTTCGCTGCCGGCACAGCAATCGATCCCTTGCCGATGACAGTCAATGGCCATGATTTCTCGATCATTCCCTCGATCTGCTTTGAAGATACCGTGCCACGCGAGGCTCGTTGTTTCTTACGAAACGAAGCGCAGGTGATTGTGAACATCACCAATGATGGTTGGTTTGGGGAAAGTTGTGGCGCGGCGCAGCACTTTGCGAATGCCAAATTTCGTTGCATAGAACTACGTCGTCCGATGGTCCGTTGTGCGAATACGGGTGTAAGTGCCGTGGTGCGCATCAATGGTCATGCGCAGATGCTCGTCGATGATGAAGGTAGTCATTTCACCCGTGGAGCCTTATTAACTACCTTACCTGTGCCGCAGCAAGCAGTGTGGTCGCCTTATCAATATTGGGGAGATATACCCGTATACACTACGGCGACCTTGTCGCTGCTGCTCATGGTTATTCGCAAAAAATTGCTTAAGGAAGACGAGTGAAATAGCGTTATGGTTGACGTTATTATTCACAGCTCAAGAAAGAAAAAAATACCGCTGTGCCGTTCAAGGAGCAAAGAGCCTCGTTCCTGTAAGCTCTCCAAAATGTGGGGTCTAGCGCAAGACGTTGTCTTCCTGTAAAGGCATGACATTGTCTCACGGGTCGCGCCCCGGATATAACGCATCGGATCGGGCTTGCAACCTTTGGCGAACGCACACAGCAGTGCATTACACTACGACTGTTCCCTCAGATTTGCAAGATAATTTCGCAAAAAAATATTTCAGGAAAATGGAAATGCAGAGAATGCGCTCTGATTGCCTTGTGTCTAACGAAATTGATTCAGCAGCATGCCGAGAATCAACACCTGCGGCACCGATATGATCGGCAAGATCAGCGCGCAGATCCAACGACCAGTGGTGCTTTTCAACGACAACATCTCGGTGTAGTCGGTCGCGGCCCCTGCCATTAGAAAAGCAAAAGCGTTGCCGGGGGCATTTGCGCTATGAAACAATTCGGCAGCAAGCGGCGACGAACCTTCACTGCAAATTTCGAGCAATGTGGTAGCGAGTAATGTCAACAACAATCCGAGAATGGTCGGTCCAAAATGATGCGCTAGCACCCCCGCGGGAACGAAGGCATTGACGGCTGCGGTGAGTATAAAGCCTAGCAGCAACCAACGCAGGACCATGCGCGAGTCACGGAAGCCAGAGCCCAGCAAAGCAAACAAATTCGATGGGCGAGGGGATAGTGCATGCGCCATCTCGCGAAAGGAATCGCGATAGGAAAAATGCTCGGGCAAGGTGATGGAATTGGCATTCGCGGGTAATCGACCAGCCTTCGTCAGCTGATCCACCAACCATCCCGTGATGATCCCCACAATCGCACTCAATAGCAAAAATATCAGCGTCCATTGCCATCCGATCAGAACTGCTAATAGTAGAGTAAGCGATAGTGAGTTCCACGGACTGGCAATCAGAAATGCAATCGTTTGCCCGAGAGACGCACCGCGTTTGTAGAGCCCCATGCCGACCAATAAAATGCCATGATTGCACAAATCGAGCAAAACTCCCGCTCCCGTGGCGCGAAGAATTCCGGAAAATGTTCCAGGTCGTCCTAAAATGGCTGCCACCAGTTCCTTGGGTGTTTTTGATAAAATGGCCATCGCGAAAATTCCTGCTAGGATCGCAGGCCATGATTGCAATGCCAAGCGCATGCACGTATGGGAAAATTTTTCTAACCAAATTGGTGAGTTGTGCAGAGTATAAGGGAGCACAACACCAAGAGTAAATAATGCCAATGAAACCCACAAAATGTAATCGAACCTACCGCGCGGCGCGCAGCAACTGGGAGCACTCGGTTTATTGCCTGAAAAATTAGCAGCCAACAAATCAAATTTGGGCGCTTTTTCTCCACAACCAGGTTTTTCCGGTGGAGTTGATCCACCACAACAAAATTTCATGAATCAACCTAGTGTGGGATGAACGCGTTTGCAATGCCACATTGTTCATCCAGCGCGAATCATCTTGCATTTGCCGCGTTGCCGTAGTTGCTTGCTTGATGGAAGAACTGCTGCACGGGATGCGCGCCTACGGATGGGGTATTGCCAAAAATTGCTTTGGCTCAGAAGAATCGGCAGCATTGCGCGATGCTTGTCTCGCATCGCGAGCTCGCGGTGATCTGCATCGTGCAGGTGTCGGACGTGGAGATGACATGATCGTGCGTGAAGAAATTCGCAGCGATTCGGTATCGTGGCTCGATGAGCAAACTCCATCGGTCGATCTCTCGCGCTATCAAATTTTGTTAGAAAAGATGCGCAAATCCTTGAATCAGGAATTTTATCTCGGCTTGTTGGATTTTGAAGGACATTTTGCGGTTTATCCTGCTGCGGGATTTTACAAAGCGCACCTGGATCGACCTCAAGGAACGAGCGATCGTACGGTCGCGGTGATTCTTTATCTCAATGAACATTGGCAACCTGGAGATGGTGGAGAACTTCGCATTTGGACGAATCGTGGCGAAAAAGATGGCCCCTTTGTCATGGTGCAACCGCAGATGGGAACGATGGTGTGTTTTCTCGCCGAGCATTTTTGGCATGAAGTGCTACCAGCTCACAAGGAGCGGATGAGCATTACCGGATGGTTTCGCCAACGCTCCGTAATCTAACAAAAATTGGGATTCATCGATTCCTTGAGTCGCGATATTTCATCGCGGCCTCGGTCCGCGAATGAACGTGCAGTTTTTCGTAAATCCGTTTCAAATGAACGCGAACTGTTTCCGTGGAAATGTTCAATTTGTCCGCGATTTCCTTGTTGGCGAGGCCTGTGCTCAGCAAAGAGAGGATTTCGGATTCCCGCTTGGTGAGATTTAGCTCTTCGGTCGATGGCGGAGTGGGCGCACTCGCGGGTCGATAAAATGCCTCGACCACGCGTCTTGCGATCTCAGGACTCATCGGAGCGCCCCCTTGGGCGAGGTCTGCTAGTGCGCGAGGTAAATCTGTGGCAGCGGAACGTTTCAAAATGTAACCGCACGCCCCCGCTTTCAGCGCATCGAAAATTTTGTCGTGATCCAGATACACCGTAAACATGATGATTTGCAATGTCGGCATGGTTTGCTTGAGTTTTGCCGTCGTTTCAATGCCATCGATGCCTGGGAGATTGATGTCCATCAGCACAATATCGGGCCCGAATGCTGGGATCTTGACCAGCGCATCTTCGCCCGTATGCCAGACTCCGGCACAGCTACAGTCGGGAATGAGTTCGACCATTTCACGCAAGGTGTTTGCGAGTGCTTTGTTGTCTTCGACGATGGCGATGGCTGGCATGATAAAATTTTTAATTCCACGGTTGGACCAAGGTGATCGTAGTGCCTTGGCCAGGTGATGATTGGATTGTAGCATTTCCCGAGTGACGCAGCAAGCGTTGGCGGATGTTTTCGAGTCCATCTCCCAGACTCGTTGAAGGCGCTGCAAATCCTTGGCCATTATCAGAAATCTCGAGCGTTAGATTTTCTGTGGTCATGCTAAAGGTCAATGTCACTTGAGTCGCTTGGCTGTGTTTCACTATGTTGTTAAGACTCTCGCGGACACAGAGAAACAGATCGTGCCGACGCTCGGCATCGATCGCGATGTGTGCGATCGGGGGAATCAAATGAATGCGCAAGGGAATGTCTGCTTGCTGGAGAAATTCCTTCGCGTAAGCGGTGAGATATTCCATGATCGAGTCCGATGAATCATGGCGCGGGTTGATCGCCCATACGATTTCATCGAGTGACGTGATCAAGGTATGTGATTTCGCGGCGATGAGAGACAGTGCTTTGTTGTCGTGATCGGGATTGTGCATCGCTGCGATCAATGATATTTCCGTTAGGGATGCGCCGAGATCGTCATGCAGATCACGGGCAATCCGAGCGCGCTCATTTTCTTGAGCATTCTTGAGTTTCAGAGATTGGATTCTTCGCTTCAAACGCATGCGCATTAATGTGGCGGCGATCATCGATGCTAACACCAGCGCGCCGATGGCTGTGGCAAACTGAAACCACGGCTTTTGCCACCAATGCGGTTGAATGATCAAGCGAGGTGAGCGGGCCACAGCACTGTGAATGCCATCGCCGTTGATCGCCGCGACTTCGAGTTGATAACTCCCATACGGTAATGATTCGAAGGACAATTCGCGATCTGTGCGCATCGGTTGCCATTTTTTCTGCAGCGGTAAGAGTCTTGTAACGAAGCGGATTTTTTCTGGAGAAATGAGATCAGGGGAGGAAAAGGCCCAGCGCACACTTTGCGGGCCAGGACCGACGTTGATGGCTTGATTCGAGAGCGCGAAGCGCCGATTGTCGATGGTGCACGATTCGATAAATACTTGCGGAAGTCGGCCTTGCTGCAGGAAATTTTCTGGGATCACGTGAGCAATGCCATCCGTGGTCGGCACATAAAGTGATCCATCTTTTGCCTTAAAGATGCCGGGATGTGTTAAGCCATTGCATTCTCTTGTGCTCATGCCATCGGATCGATTTAGCCATAGCACTTGAAGTTCATCGACTTGTTGCGTGATTTGCTTGAGTGAGATCCGAAAAATTCCACCGAGAGAGGCGAGCCACAAATGTTCATGATCGTCAACGCATAAGGCCGTAATGCGGGCATCGGGTAGGCCTGCGGACTCATCGTAGTTGCGCCATGATTGATTGCGGTAGCAGAGAAGTCCACCGCCAAGAGATGCCGCGAGGAGCGTGCCATCGGGCAGACGCAGCATCGATGAAATATGCCGATTGCGACTCAAGGGCGGAGGATATAGATCAGTGACCTGATCTCCTTGATAATGCAAAATACGACCATCACTCGTGCCCGCATAAAGCTCATGTTGATTCCCGATCACAGCGCATGTGATCGAGGCTCCAGAAAGAATTTCCGTATCGTTGATTTTGTGAAATGCGCCATCGGCATTAATGTGAGACATGCCGTAAGCTCCGCCGAGGTATAAGGTCCCATCGTCGGATTCTGCCACAGTATTGATCTTTGATGCCTCTACTTCTTGCGTTAGCGGCACGAACGTTTGACCCTGGAATATGAAACAAAGTCCCTCCTTGGTGCTGACGATCAGCTGGTTTTTTTTGGTCAGAAAAAAACATGCCACAGCTCGATTTACGCTGGTGCTCAGAGTTAGCGCGCTTGGTTCCTTGCCCGGAGGCGCGAATGTGATTTCGCCATCGCGTGAAGCGCCCCACCACTGATTCTCATGATCTTGCAAAGCCACAGAGCATGCGGGGCCAAATTGCGCAACGGGATAGGGCGGTGGATTCACCTTAGTTTCATAAATGGCCAACAGACCATTGGCTTTCGTAATTGCCCAGATCACCCCGAGCTGGTCTTCGTGAAAATCAGCGATCTTATAATTTTGGCTTTGCGAGGAAACCGTGATTGGTAGCGCAGCATCATCCGCGAGCTGCACCATAATTTGCTGATTCTGATCTTGATACCAAGTTCTGCCTTTGCGATCTGTGAAGCGAGTATTATCAGTAGGTTTGATCTTGATCTCGGGCGCAGATGCAGAGTCAGCGCGAGTCAATTTCCCATCTGCCGAGTATCGCCAAAGGTCCTCGCCTTTATGAATCAAAACCGCGCCATTTTCTTGCTCAGTTACGGAATACACTTCATTGCTCTTGAACCCCGGGGATGGCTCCATGACCGGAATCAGTTCACCGTGGTCGATGAGAAAAAGCCCGCCATACGATTGTGCGACCCAGATTTGATTGTGACACTGGTAGATTTGCCGGACAGGATTGTGCCAAATTTCGTCGCTGGAGAGATTCGGCATGTAGAATCGATTCCCATCAAATCGTACTAAACCTTCAGCGGTGCCGATCCACAAGTATCCTTGTTCATCTTTTAGAATCGCACGGATCACATTGCCTGGCAGACCATCCTCGGATTGCCAACTTTTGACCACAAAGCGCGGTATCTGATCTATGGCAATGCAAGAAAAAGTGAGAAACCCGAGGAGTATGGCGATCCAAGTTTTGATAAAGTCGATCCTACAAATGAAGAGCTTAGCTGGGCAAGACGAAATTTACAACATGACCCACGAACTCAATCCACAGATTACTATGATTGTCATGATATTGATTTTACCATAGCGAATGGCCAAAAATGCCGCAGTACTCAGGATGATCAATGGCCACGCAATATGTGTTTGTTGGTTTTCGCTAATGAACAAAATCTGTCTCGTCAAGGTAAGCAGCAATTGAGCAATCACGCCGACTACGGCGGCGGAAATCGCCTGCATCATGGCTCGCAGTCGCGGGTGATTACCGATCGACTCGATGTGCGGTGCGCCCAGAAACACAAACAAAAAGCACGGAACAAAAGTGCACCAGACCGTCAGTGTGGCAGCGATCCATGCAGCGATTGCTGCTGGCAAATGACCTGGCGCGTGCCATGCTCCTGTGAAGCCGACAAATTCCAGCACCATGATCAACGGCCCCGGTGTGGTCTCGGCAAGTGCTAGACCTGCGATCATTTGCTCGTGCGTTAACCAATGATGATGCTCGACAGCCTGCTGTGCGACGTAGGGTAATACTGCATATGCTCCGCCAAAAGTAACCATCGCCGCTTTGCTGAAAAAGACGCCCATCTGCGTGATCGCATGGTCTTTCCCGAGTAGTAAAACGCAGATCAACAGTGGCGTGATCCATGCGGCAAGGCCCACGGCACTAATGCGCACAGCGCGCTTCCACGTTGGACGAGTGGAGTGAGCGAGATCAATCGCAGAAGTCTCGCTCGCTGCTTGATGCTCGATTTTTTCTCGCAAAAAATAGCCCAAGAGCGCTGCGCCGAAGATAATCCAAAAAAACGACACATGCGCGAGAACGAGCAGAAAAAATGCGGTTAGTGCGATCGCGTAATGCATAGCATGGCATAGGGATTTTTTTCCGATCCGTAAAACTGCATCTAGCACCAAGGCGATGGCTGCTGCGAGTAAGCCTGAAAGAATCGGCTGAACGGCTGGCATGCTTGCGCCGTTCACATACATCCAGCTCAAACCCAGCATGATGAAGTACGAGGGCAAAATGAACCAAATCCCAGCAGCAAAGGCTCCCTTAGTCCCATGCATACGCCAGCCGAGATAGGTGGCAAGCTGTTGTGCTTCGGGCCCGGGGAGTAACAGGCAAAAATTCAAGGCATGGCGGAAATGACTCTCGCTGAGCCAGCGCCGCTTCTCCACAATCTCGCGATGCATCAGCGCGATCTGCGCAGCCGGACCTCCGAAGCTGATGAACCCTAGTTTGATCCAAAAACGCAGCGCTTGCCTGAAGCTAGGTACTTGTTTTTCGCTCGATGCTTCATCGGTCACGCCAACATGCTAGTCAGAGTTCGCTGTGTGAAAACAAAAAAAGCGGACATTACTGCCCACTTTTTTGTTGCGCGTTGGATTAAAAATCAAGCGCGACCGAGGTAGCTGCCGTCTTCGGTTTTTACGATCAGTTTTTCACCGGGATTGATGAAAAGAGGAACCTGCATCGAGAGGCCAGTTTCCATGATCGCGGCTTTGTAAACGTTGTTAGCGGAGTCGCCTTTGACACCCTCGGGAGAATCGGCCACGATCATCACCATCGACGGTGGTAGCTCTACAGCAGCAACGTTCGAGTCTGTGAACAGGAGAGTGTAGGTGTGGCCCTCGATCAAATAATTTTTCACAGGAGCGATGAGGTCACCATGGACAACAACGTCCTCATAGGTTTCGTTGTTGAGGAAGTGGTAGCCGCTGGAATCCTTGTAGGAATACTCATGCGGGATGCGCTCAAGCAAAACGCTGTCCATCGAGTCGTTCGATGTCATGCGCAAGTTGAAAACTTTCTGTGTGTTGACGCTGCGAACAGACATCTGCACGTAGGAGGCCATGCGAGGAGGAGTTTTGAGCTCGTGACTGATCACGATGCAGACTTCGTTGTTGTGACGGAGCGCGTGTCCTTTGCGGAGATTGATGACGGGAGTGCTAGCCATGTGTTTGGTGTGAGTTGAGGCAGCGGGTATATACTTGACAGTCGGAGGTGGCAAGCTTTTTCACGCTAATCTCAGTCACAACTCATAAAATCGGAGCAACTTTTTTTCTATGAAAGTTTTTAGGATGGATTTGAAGTTTGATTTCAAGCGCTTAGTTTTTTGATGGTTTGGGATGCTAATGATGCGGTTTGGGTGAGTGAGAGTGGAATAGGTTTTGCCCGTTTCCCATTCTTCAGAGGTTTCCATTCCGATGGCCGTGACGAGCTCGGCCAGTCGGGTATCTGCGTGAGCTAGGTCCTGTGAGTTGAAGCAAACGCGCATGTCGGCGGCCACGGAAGCGCGCATGGCGAGCTTTGTCGTAGTTGGCACCAAAGAAGATATAGGTAATTTCGGGCAGTGCGTGATTGCGTCAAAGCTGGAATTCGGTGTCAAGTTCAGCAGTGAGGCGCGAGACCTCGCAAGACGTGGCATTCATGCCGTAGAGCTTCTCCCGTAATGCGGTAACGCGGCGGGTAGAAACGCCTTGGAGATGCATTTCGGCGATGGCTACTTTAAGATGGTGGGCGCGTTCGAGGATCATAGCGGTATTCACGAGCATTTCGGTCATGGTTGGTGTCTGGTTAGATTTTAACACCTCCATAATTCATCGATGGCCGAGCAGTAACAATCTCCGAATTTAGGCCAAAGAGGGGGCTGCGACCGACACCTTGGCCGATTCCGCTACAGCACCATCGCCCAATGTGCCCACATGCTTGTGCTATGCACTTTTACAGACGTAATGGTTCACGCACTGCGATTTTTTTGACTATTTTTGCGGACGATCGAGAATGATGTTTCTAGTCTCGGGAATGCTTGGATTTTCCACAGGATCTTGGGTAATGAGAAATCGGTCAGGAATCAGCCCAGTGGAGCCGAGTTGGAAGTCAAATGTTTCTGATTGCCCAATCTCACCAGGCAGGGTGCCGACGAGCACAGGTTCTTTTGTCTGGTCGTTCTTCACCCATAAATAGTAAGCCTGACCGTCTACGGGAGATGGCAAATTGTTCACGATCAATTTACCGACATCGCGTGCTGAGTCGTAGACGGGTACGGCAATTGGCTGATTGACCGCTGTATTTTCGGCAACGAGCCGACTGGCAATCTGAGGAACCGAATTCCCCCGCGGTGTTGCGGCGAGGGGGATATTGCCTTGAGATAGTAACGCACCGAGTAAAGGCTCATCAAACGTTACCATCGCTGGGTCAGCATCGGGATGGGTTAGTTTCATGATGATTGGCCAAGAAATGCCATCGTAGGCGACGAGGCGCTCGGTATCACGTTCGGCCAGAACCGAAACTTTTGCGCGCAGCGTTTCGATCTCTTGAATCAAGCTGCGTTGTTGCGAGCGCATCGATTCTTGTAGAGCTTGTAGATTTTGTTCAGCGTGAACTCGCTCATTTACTTGAGCAATTTCTTCTTTTGCGGCAGGTGAGCTATCTGCGATAGGCAAAGGCACTTGTTTTTGTTCGGCGATCAACGCTTTGGGTAAGCTGGGTGCTGGATCATTCACATTGACGACTTCGCGGCGTGAATCGATCAGGAAAAATCCTGCACAAACCATTGCCGCTGCTGCCCAACCAGACCACGCGAGTAGTCGCATGCGTCGCAGCGAACGCACGGGAGCATCGATGCGCCATTGAATGGCATTGTGGATGGTAGTAGTTGGATAGATAGGCTTACTGCCATCCACCGCGATGACTGCGGAAACGGCATCGACCCAGCGTTGCTGTTCGCGTTCGCTAGCAGTGGGGTTGATTAGTGGATCGTCTATGCCAAAGGAGGAATAGGTAGTTGAATCGTCAGAGTTCATGATCAGACAGAATGTTTTTGAGTTTTTCCAGAGCCCGTCGTAGCCGATTTTTCACTGTGCCCAGCGGGGTTTGCAGGTGTCCAGATATTTCCGATTGAGTGTATTCAAGAAATACTGCGAGTTCGAGACAGCGTCGTTCGTCAGGGGGCAACTGTTTCATCGCATGGCGAACAGCAAAAAAGGTATCTTGCGAGAGAATGAGAGGATCACAGGGAATGTCAGCAGCGGGAGAGGCATCGAAGGAACATTGCACGCTTCGGTCGCGCTTCTGCCGACTATGATAACGGATTCGATCGATGCACAAACTGCGCACAATGGCAAAGCCCCAAACGAATGCTTGGGAACGCCCGGGATCATAGGATGCCGCGCGATGCCAGATTTTCACGAACGCATCCTGCACCACCTCTTCGGCCTCTTGTCGTTGACCAAGCATGCGCATGGCAATGCCCAGCAAGGTTGGTGCCCAGAGATTGTATAGCGTATCGAAGGCAAATCGATCTTGCTCTCCCACCTGAAAAAGCAGACGCGCTACATGATCCTCGCCGTGGGAAGAGGGCGTGACATCAGGTTCTGGTAATGCGTGTAACTGCGTGCGCATAGAATGAATATTAGCAAGACGATACTGGTTGAATCGTTAAAAAGAGCAATCCAAGAATAACTTCGACAAAACACACAACGTTGGATCAGCAAATTCGAAATAAATTTAAATAATGGGGCTCATTAATGGGGTCAGTCCTTGGATATGCGCATTATTTCAATCGCACTATTCTTGAAGCGTCGCGTTGCTCCGCGAGAAACGCTTTCTGTGGGGGGCGTCCCACGATTGAAATCGTGGGCTCAGGGGTGAGTCGTCGCGTTGCGAGGGGGAGGTGGTTTGTGTGGGAAGAGAGGGGTGGATTGAAGCGGACTGAAGACCGCGCTGCGTTTTACTTCCCATCAATCGACTGGGTTTTTTTGTCTTTGAGGGATACTTCGAGGAACTCGATGATGGCGTCGGCGACATTTTTGTTGGTGGATTTTTCGATGCCTTCGAGGCCAGGGGATGAGTTGACTTCCATGACTAGGGGGCCGCGAGCGGAGCGGAGGAGATCGACGCCGGCGAGGTGTAGGCCCATGATTTTGGCGGAGCGGATGGCGGTTTTGCGTTCCTCGGCGCTGATCTTGACTTTTTTCGCCTGACCACCGCGATGCAGGTTGGAGCGGAATTCACCATCGATGCCTTGGCGGATCATCGAGGCGACGACTTTTTTCCCGAGCACGATGCAGCGGATGTCGGAACCTTTGGACTCGGCGATGTATTCCTGGACTAAGATGTCTGCGCGCACTTCCTTGAAGGCCTCGATGACGGATTCTGCAGCTTTTTTGGTCTCTGCTAAGACGACGCCCATGCCTTGGGTGCCTTGGAGGAGCTTGACGACGAGCGGTGCTCCGCCGCACATACTGATGAGTTCATTGGTGGCATCGATGGAGTGCGCAAAGCCGGTGACGGGGAGACCGATGCCTTTTTTGGCGAGGAGCTGTAGGCTACGCAATTTATCGCGCGAGCGGGAGATGGCGACGCTGTCGTTGAGCGTGAAAACGCCCATCATTTCGAATTGTCGGACTACGGCATTTCCATAGGCGGTGTGTTGGACGGCGATGCGGGGGATAATGGCATCGGCGTGTAATTCTTCGCCTTCGAGGTAGATGCGTGGCTTGCTGGAGGTGATGTTCATGTAGCAGCGCAAGTAATCGACGACGCGGACTTTGTGGCCGCGGGCCTCGGCGGCCTGAACGAGAGCTTGGGTGCTGTAAAGAGCGGGGTTGCGCGAGAGGATGATGAGATTCATGAAGATGGAGGTGTGGAGGATAGTTGGGCAAAGTGGGCAAGTCCGCCGAGGAGGTATTCGGACTGGGGATCGATGCAGAAATAGCCTGACATGGCGCGGCGACCGAGAAGCACGGGATATTTCATGCGCGAGCGGTTGGCAAGTGTGAGTTCGATGGTGCAATTCAAGCCGCCAGGAAAAAGAGCCTTGGTGATGATGACGATGCGTGGGTGCTTGTGGCCGGTGGAGCTTTTGATTTTTTTGCTATGAGCGATTAGTGCGTGGCAGGGGATGAGTTGGTGATCGCGATCGCGGGTGCAAAAGCTCACGGATTTGCCATCGGCAGAGACGGTGATTTGTTCGGCGTGGAGGGTGGATGTGCGGGCTCCGCTATCGGACTTGGCGATAATGGGTGGGATGTTGAGGTCGGGGAAGGCGAGCCATTCGTTACGGCCGATGAGCAATCGCGGATGAGAGCTGAGCTTGGTGGGCAGCTCTAGCCCGGTCGCGAGATCCGCCGCGGAGAGCGGGGAAAACGAGCGATTAGCTTGCCATGTTCCGTGGTTGTGATGCATCGGGCGCGGACATCAATGTAGCATAGTTGGCGGGATGTGGGGAATTATTTTGTGGCGAAAGCGTCAGGATCTTAGTTGTGAGGATTTTTCTGCAACAAGAGATTGCCATGCTTGGGGGAAATGGAGTAGAAGCTCCTTGTTGAAACGAGGGTGGGCTCAGGGGAAAATTTTGCTATTGGTTGCGATTGCATTGCTGCTGAGTGTGGGGTCGTGTCTGTGGTTAGTGCCATTGGAGTGGAAGACGGTAGCTGAGCATCTGCGGGGATTCCCGGATGCAGATCATCGCATGCATGAGTTGCGGCCTTACGTATTGGGCGCACTGTGTTGTTTGCCGACGCTAGCGGCGCTGTGTTATGCGTTTGCAGGGATCATGGCGCGGTGGTTGACGAGGGAGTTTTTGCGGGCGCTGTTCGTGTGCTATGGGGGAATCTTGCTGGTATATTTCTTGATCGATTTTTCAGGAAATGCGGCTCGTTTTAGCGAAGGTGAGGGAGTGGGGGCAGGTGCGTGGCATTACTACAAGTCGATGTCTCCAGCGATCATTAGCCTGCTGTTGCCTTTTGGCATGTTGTTTTCAGTGTTGTTCTGTGTGGCTAAGGTCTCGCGCTCACGTGAGGTGGTTGCGGCTTTGCAAAGCGGACGGAGCATGTTTCGGGTGATGTTGCCTTTGTATGTCGCGGCAGTTCTCGCGACGCTTTTTAATGTGGGTTGTCATTTCCAATGGGCTCCAAACGCAGAAGGGATGAAGTCGGTGGCGATGGATCAAGCGAGCGGGCAAGTCGGAACGCTGGTGAATCATGCGGTGTTTTATTATCCGCAAGGGAGGCGGGTGTGGATGGTCAAGGAAGTCCCGCCCTCTTATGAAATGGGCGCGCCATTGCGGGGAGTGGAGGTCACGTCTTTGCATGAGGATGGATCGTTAGCATCTAGGCTGTATGCGCGTGAGGCGCAGTGGCATGAGAGTGACGGCACTTGGTCATTTCAGGGGGTAGAGATTTCTGATCATCATAAAAATGAGGCTCCCGTTTTCGAGAAAAAGGAATCGCCCTACGAGATGCGAGATTGGCGTGAGACGCCGGCACAGATTGTGAAAGTTGGCTTGGATGTGCGTCATCTTGGTGTGCCTGATTTGAGTGGCATGCAGGGGCAGCTTTCATCGGCTGAGTGGCAGTCTCAGGATGTGGCTCGGTATTCGACCCAGTGGCACTATCGTTTTTCTCTGCCATTGACTTGTTTGGTGTATGTGATGTTTGCGGTGCCGATGACCTTGTATGTGACGCGTCGGGCGAGTGGGGCGGCGATGGCGGTAACGATCATTTTGGCGATCCAATTGGTGCTACTCAGCACTGTAGCGCTGGCCATCGGAGAATCGGGTAACCTTTCGCCTAAGGCTGCGGCATGGGGGCCAGTGCTTTGTTTTGCGCTGTTAGGAATATGGTTGATGAGGCGTCGCAGCTCGGGGCGTCCACTTTGGCCGCTGTTGGGCTAATGTTTAGCGGAGTTGGGCTCGGATGCGCCAGAACTTGCGGTCTTGTGAGGAGACGGGAGTGGCGGAGCGGTGGATGATGGTTTCCTTGCCTGAAGCATCGCGCGTGCGGGAGAGAAGTAGATCCTCGGTAGTCCATGGACCTTGAAGATTGCTGCTGGACTCGAGGAATACGAGCACACTGTCGGTTCCATATTTTTGAGGATGGGTCAATTGAATGTAGTCATCCGTGATGGTGTTGAGGGTCACGGGAGTAATTGCTAAGCTGAGCATGAGCTCAGGATTGGAAACTGTTGGATTGCCACCCATGGCGTATTCTAACAGATTGGGAATGCCGTCGGCATCAGGGTCAGCCTGTGGATCTGTAAGGTTGTGAGCATTGGCCCATGAGGTCCAGTAGGTGGCATCGCTGGTGCCAGGATTGCCTTGCGTGGTGTTCGAGGGGCGCCAATAACTGCCGTTGTTGTCATTGGCAAATTGATCGGGAGTGATGGCGACGAGGGAATAGCCTGCGCCATCTGCTTCGGTGGGCCAGCCGTTGATGGGTTGGTAACTGACTTGACGAATGATGGCATCGTTTTCATCGCGAATGGTGATCGTCTCACCCGCGTTGTTGAAATTTCCGGTGTAGGAACCGGCAACGGGCAGGGAAGTGCCGTAGCGGAATTCGAATGCCGAGCGTCTCGCCGCGAGGATGATGCGGGCTCCTGCAGCGAGAGTCGTGCCTAAGGTGGAGTTGTCGAAATCAAAGCCTACTGCATCGTAAATGTAGAGTCCGCGCAGATCGATGCTGCTCGTTCCAGTGTTGACGATCTCGATGAATTCAAAATCATCCGCATCGATGAAACCTGCGGCCAGCTCGGTGGGCGAGGGATCTGTGGGGTGATACATGATTTCACTGATAGCAAGATTGAGCGCAGCGGGTGCGGTTGTATTGAGGAAATAAGTCGCATCGGCCAAGGCACTCCACTCGGTTGTGGTGTTGTGTCTTGCTCTGACTTGGAGTTTTTTCTCACCTGTGCCAGTGAGTTGCAAGGGTGTGGTGGTGTTTGCGCGCGTGGCGGTGAGCGAGCAGTTCATGCTGATGTCGGAACTGGTGGCGTTCGCTTGATGAATCTCTACGGCAATCACATTGTTGCCCTCTAAGAGCAGGTTGGTGGAGATGTTGTTGATGGTGACTTCGGTATCCTCAATGGCATCATTCGAAAAATAATTGAATGCAGGATCGATTGGAAGATTTCCAGCGATGCGAGTGCCGTTGAGGTAAACGGCGTAGGCGTCGTCGTACTCGATGCGCAACTCGAGATTGCTAATCTGTGCGGCGTTGCTGAGGCTGAAAGATTTGCGGAAATAACAGGTAGCGAAGCGTGGCGTGGGACGAGTGATAGCAGTTGCCTCATCATTATCGCCATAGCCGAGCTCTGCGGTGCCAGTGTTCCAGCTGTTATCATTAAACGTTCGGTTGCGCCAGGCAGTGCCTTGATTGGAGTTATTGGATAGATATTTCCAGTTCGAGGCCGACCACGGAATGAGCATTTCGTTGGAGGTATTCGACAGAAAAACCAATGCTCCTGAGCGGAGTGAACCACCTACCGCACGGGGATCTGAGCCATCGGGCATGAAGTAAAGTGTGCTGTTGGCAGGGCCTGTCATCGTGACTTCCGTGCCTGATGGTTGATAGCCTCCCGAGGGCGCGAGGATCGGAGAATCGATGACTGGGAATAGTCCATCGGCGCGTAGTTGATCCACCACGATCGAGTGACGTGGACTGAGATAATTGCTAACGTCATTGCGCGCATTGAGCCAGTTGTTTTTGGTCAAAGGCGAGCCGCTTTTAGCATCGCCCCAGCGAGCACTCTCGGCAATGATGGCGAGGTCGATTTCTGCGGCAAGTGCATTAAAGCGATTGCTCCAAGCCGTGGGTGATAGGGCTCCGCCATCGAACATATGCTTCTGTACACGGTCCGCCCAACGCATTTTGTATTCGGCATTCGCGAGTAGATCGAGGTGCAGGTAGTAGGGATTGGAATACAAGAAATCTCCTTGTTCGGTCCCACCGAATGGACCGGTGCGGTCTTCGTTGACGTTGAAAAATGAGTGCTCGAAGTCATGGGCAAAAAAGCGGAAGCCTTCGCCCGGATTGTTGATCGATCGCCGACTGCCGAACCAATTGTTTGCGCGGACATTGCCGAGGAATGCCGACGTACAACCATCGAGATTTCCGGACCAAAACGTGAGCATCATGTAGTCGATCAAATTGTCGACATCGAGAAACACAGGATCAAGCGAAGGAGTCACGCCATCGGCCGCTTTGCCCATCATTTTGAAGTAATTTTCGTTTGTAGGATTTGCATGATGGGCACGACTCAAGTTCCACAAATTTTGCCAAGCAGTGAGATTGCCATCGGTCACCCCCGTGATGTAGCCTGAGTCTTGTTCTGCTTTAATTACATCATATTCTTCTTTATTGCCGCCAAAATATGATGCCGAAAATGCGGCCTCGGTGCGCTCATCCAGATTGAATAATCCCCAATAGACACCATTCAGATAGAGGTGGATGTAGCGAACGCGTGAGCCCGCTTGCCCCATATCGAGCTGCGCGACCCGCGTTGCTTCTTCGCGCAAGAAGGTGTTGTTGCCATCGCCGCCGAAGGACCACGAATAGTTCTGCGCGGTGCGGAAATCGATGCGATCAAAGGACTGCGAACCGTGACGACCAAACAGCGGGTAATCGAGTTTGGTGTCACCGTAATCTTGGCGGAAGTATAGATGGAAGGCGTGCTTGGGATTGTCCTCGCTGCGCGAAAATCCACCGCGCATGCGCACACCGGCATTGATTTGGAATTCGCTGGTGCCATTGGGGTTCAAGGCATCGGGCGGGTTGATCCATTCTAACGAAGCCGGACGCTCCCAAGCAAATCCGCGACCGTATGGATTGGAGAAAAACCCTTGTGATCCATTCATGTTGAACAAATTCGGCAGATCGGTGGTAATGACGACGCTAGGCAGGGCGAGTAGCGCATTTTTAACCACAGTCGGTCCACCGATGTCAGGATTGCTGCTATTCACGATTTCTGGATCCATGCCGTAGTCTAAAACTTGCGAGGTTCCCGAGCTGCTGGGCCAGCCCGGAGGGGCACTGCCGTCCGCTTGTTGGGTGATGATGTCGTCTGGAAACAAATACGTTTGCGTATCGACATCGGTGGCTTCCCAATCTGTGAGAAAGGCCGCTGCTCGTAAATTGGTAGTGCTGGAGATCGCGAGGGGGGCTGAATAGATTGTTCCCGTCGTAGCCGTGGGTGTGCTGCCATCGGTCGTGTAGCGAATCGTCGCGCCCGGCGTGGCTGTCGTGATGGCAAGCGTAAATGGTGCGGAGAAAATCCCGCGCTTTACACTAAACTGCGTATCGGCGACTTTCCCTAACAAGGTAAACTCGGTATTGATCCAGCCAGGGGTGGCTTTTTTCTCGCCGTAAAATGCATAGCCATTGGTGGCATCGGGTGAGCCTGCGATCAGCTCAGGCAATTGCAAAAATGTTGTGTCTGCACTGCTGACATTGAGCCCCTGTATCGCAAGTGCGTTGTTTCCAGATTGTAGAGTTGTGAGTGCATTGGTGACATTGAAACCTTGAGGAATCAAGGCAGAGGCTTCCGTGCGTGCTGCGGTAGCCACGGAAGTCCAGATCGGCGAAGGCGGAGCGTTTTGTGCGGCGATCTGCGTGCCATTGAGCCATGCGACAAAGCCATCGTTGTAGCGGTTGACTAGCGAGAGCGAGGTCGCAGTGGCTGGGCCAGCGGCGGTAAATATTTTGCGCAAGTAGGCTGTAGCGCGAATGTTGCGCATGGAGCTCTCTAAACTGGTTGCGATCAAGCTACCCGTGCTCCCCTCGGGGATCGTAAAGGCTGATAGTCCACCATTGGCGGTGTCACCCACAAGATCAAAGTTCGTCGCATTCCAAGAGCTATGCGCCCCAGCGGCGGCATAAAATTCTACGCAATTTCCGCCATAGCCCTGAAACATCATAAACTCGAAGCTGTGTTGACCTGCGGTGAGAAAAATCGAACCGAGATGGTCCTCAGGGCCGTGATTCGTATCATCTACCATCACATCGATTCCATTGATGCGGATGCGTCCGCCATCGTCTGAATTCAGACCAAAGGTGTAGGTGCCGGCGGTGGGAATCTGAATCCAGCCCTGGCCACGAATCACATAGTTGTCGCCGTTGCCGCCTGGAGGAAGTGCATTGTTGGCATAGCGGCCATCACTGCCATTGCCGAGAAAATTCACCGTTGAGACGATGCTGCTACTCACGGCGAGAATGCCGGAATTGTTTGGCACCAGTGCGGCATCTGCCGTAGCTATACTACCAATGTATTGATTGTAAAACACCTGCTGCACACTAATCCCTGGTATCTTTGTGCCGTAACCTAAGCCGCTGTTGCCGGTGCTCCATGCAGCGTCATTGAAGCTCAGGTTTTTCCATGTGGCATCCTGCGATCCACTTGTGGGAATTCGGTATTTCCAGGCTGTCGATGCTGCGATGTGGCGGGTGAAGACGAAGCGTTTGCCATAAGATTCATCAGCGGACTGCGAGGGAAATTTAGGCGAAAATTGCTGCTCGATTCCACCATCCGGCCGCACCAGTGCAAGGAATTCACCTCCTTTGCTTAAGCTAAAGTTGGTGTGATTCGCATACAGCGCCGATTTTCCCGAAGCAAAAAAGATCCGGAATTCACCAGCAGCCAAGCTCACCGTAGGGAACGACCACTTGCTCAAATTACCGCTATTATCCGTCAACTTCCAGCCCGTGAGATCGATGGGATTAGCGGTGGGATTGTGAATCTCGATCCAATCCGAGTAGGCCCCATTCTCATCGGCCAAGTTGCTGGCATTGTCCGCCATAAATTCACTAATGATCGGGCTGGCAGACAAAATCGATGCCGATAGCCCAGCATAGCAGGAAAAACAGGAGATGAAATGACGTAATCGCATACAGGTTAAGTTAAAAGTATATCGAAAGCAGGAAAACTCAAGCAAATAGAGAGAAAAATGGAGCAGGGGGGGGCCTCGGGCATCGTGATCAAGCTATCGAATTGCAAGCGTTTCAGACATGCTCATGAGAGCCATCATGGTGCGCTGGTCATTTGAGAAGATAATAGAATTTCAGGATTTTACAGAATTTGAAAAATTGTGATGCGACGTATCTTCTCAGAAATTGCACTTGCCTGATTTTCCAGAAAATTCTCACGAGAAGCCAAGAACAAGCAGGTGATTCAGGGAGCTGGCAATTCTTGTTAGCCTTGTAAATCTTCGAATCTTGTGATGAGTTACTGGGGAATTCTCGTTATTTCATTTTTCTGATTCGGTTAGCTTTTGCCCAATATTTTTCTCACAATTGCTGCATCAGTAGCTCGCTGATCTCTATTCATTAGAATTTCACGAGATTTTCACTGGATCATTGGCTAGGTTGTGTGTAGGGTTTCGCATTGAAATGACCCAGCTCGCTGTTGATATCCGCCATTTAATCAAAGATTTCCGCTCTCCGCTGCGCGGGGTGAAGGCGTTCCGCGCCGTGGATGGAGTATCGCTCCAGATTCAGGCGGGCGAAGTCTATGGCCTAATCGGACCGAATGGTTCGGGGAAGTCAACTACGATGAAGGCCTTGCTTGGCTTGGTGGCTCCTACCGCGGGCTCTTGTGCGATCTATGGCAAAGATTCGATGAAGGTGGATTCGCGCAACGATGTTGGTTTTTTGCCGGAAAATCCTTATTTTTACAAGCATTTAACGGGTGCGGAAACCTTGCGATTTTATGGCAAGCTCTGCGACATTCGCGGCAAGGTGCTGGAGGCGCGGGTGGATGAATTGCTGGAGCTGGTGGATCTACGCGATGCGCGGGATCGTCGCTTGGGAGGATATTCGAAGGGCATGTTGCAGCGCATCGGTTTGGCGCAGGCGATGATTCAAGACCCGCGGTTGTTGATTTTGGACGAGCCGACGGCAGGTGTGGATCCGATTGGCTCGCGGCAGATTCGCGATTTGATCTTGAAGCTACGCGATCAGGGCAAGACAGTTTTTTTGTGCTCACACTTGTTGGAACAGGTGCAGGAGGTGTGCGATCACGTTGGTATCATATTTCAAGGAAAAATGGTTAAGGAGGGACGCTTGGAGGATTTGATCTCGTTGGAGGACCAGACCGAAATTGTGCTCAAGGATGCGGATGAGACACTGGTGGCGGAGATTCGTGGCTTGGTCGAGCGCACAGGCCATGCCAGCTTGGTGCGTACTGGTCGTCCGCGCACGACCTTGGAGCGTTTGTTTTTGCAAGAAACGCAGGGGTATCAGGCCGCGAAAGGGGGCGAGAAGTAGGATCATGGCGAAGGAGAAGACAAATAGGTGGTTGCAGCCGCGACGCGTTGCGGTGCTGGCAATGAATACTTTCACGCAGTTGGTAAGGATGAAGGTATTTTATTTCCTGATGATTTTTGCGATTATTGCCTTGGTGGCACAGTTTCTGGACTTACCGCAATACCATGGGCCAGAGGCAGTTTACACGGGGGAGTTGACCTTACTCAAGGGCTGGTGCATGGGAGTGATGAAATTGTTTGCCGTGGTGTTTTCGATCACCGCTACGGCCTTGCTGTTGCCGAAGGATGTGGAAGATCGCACACTGTATACGATTTTGGCGAAACCTGTGCCGCGTCTGGATTACTTGGTGGGGAAGTTGTCAGGAGTGCTGCTGTTGATTTTCATTTCACTTGTGGTGATGGATGGGATCATGACGGCGGTCTTGGCGATCCGTACGGAGCAGTTACTGGATGGTCAGATGTTTTTGGCGCAATCGCGCGGGTGGACTGCTGAGGCGATCGAGTCGATGCGGGCGGAAATCAGCATGCAGGGGCCGACTTGGTCGTTGCAGGCGGGGGTATTATCGATCTTTTTGCTATCCGCCATCGTCGGAGCAGTGTCGCTGCTGTTGTCGACTTTCTCGACGAGTACGTTGTTCACGATCATCGTTTCGTTTCTGTGCTTTCTGGCAGGATTTTTCCAGGCTGACGCGGCGGAGTTTTATCGGGCTACGGCGGAGGCAGGGACGACGACATTTGGTAGTCTCGTGATGAAGGCTGTGGCCTTGATTTTTCCGAATTATCAGCTCTTTAACGTTACGGATGCAGCGATTCAGGGACTTCCGGTCTCGGGCATGGCGGTGCTGGTTTTGCTGGGTCTGACGGCATTTTACGTGGTGCTCTACACCTTGCTCTCGTGGTTTGTTTTTTCCGACAAAGAATTCTAAGGACGATGAACTTTTATCGAAAGATTGCCACGGTGTTGCTGCTACTGCTCGCTGCGGGTTGGCTCAAGTCGCCATGGGAAGCTGCAGCGCAGAGAAACTTTGTGTCTGCGGGGCTGTTGTCTCAGCCGCTGGATGTGGCGACTAAGGAAAAAATCGGCCAAACCTGTGCAGCTGTGGCTTTGGGCGGAATGCAATCGGTGGTTGCTACGTTTATCAATTTGGCGGCCTATGGCTCCTTTGAATATCGCGATTGGCCAAAGCTGGAAGAGCGCTACAATCTGATCGTTGCGTTACAACCAAAGTCAAGCTACTACTGGGATGTTGCATCGTGGCATTTGTCCTACAATGCCGCGGTGGACTATCGAGAACGGGAAGAATTACCGGCGGCACGGCGTGAGGCATTGCACAAGCAGTATATTCAAAAAGGGCGTGAGTTTTTGGAACGTGGCATCCAGAACAATCCACAGGACTGGACATTGTATTCGAGCAAAGGTCGGAACTACGCGCATAAGGATAAATTTCCTGACTTTGCGGTGGCGGCGGAGGCATATCGCTGCGCATGGCAGACGGGCAAGGGGCAGCGCACCTTTGAGGCTCGGGCCTGGCTTTATAGCTTGGCACGGGTATCGGGGAAATCTGAGGAGTCGTTAGATCTAGCGCGGGAGTTGTTTCGCAATCCCCAAAACCGGGTGGACTCGATCCGCTGCTTATTGTTTGTGTTAGAGTGGCAAGTGATGGGCGAGCGCACAATGGAGGATTTGTTAGGTCAGTGCTTTGAGGATTACAAGATGGCTGCCGCGATGCTGCGTCTCTATCAGCAGAATAATGCCGATCAAATGCCGCAGGATGGTGTGATGATGGCGATGCAATGGCTCAAAGAACGGGGCTGATGTCGCTTGGTCGTGGTTTTTTTTGTATTTTGCGCATAGTTTGTCTCGACATGTACTAGCTGTTTCCTGCATTTTGTCCCGACAAACTTTTTGAAGATTCATGCGCATTGCTTTATTCGGAGACATACACGCGAACCTAGAAGCCCTCGAAGCTGTCCTAGAGGATGCTCGTGAACAACATTGTTCGGATTACGTGTGTCTTGGTGATGTGGTCGGCTATAACGCTAACCCTGCGGAGTGCCTCGAAATTGTTCGCGAGATGAACTGCCCAGTGGTAAAGGGTAACCATGATGAGGATGCGGCGGGTGATCATTCCTTGGAAACGATGAACCCGACTGCGGCCACTGCTCTGATGTGGACGCGCGAGCAACTCACCCCTGAACAACGCTTGTGGTTACGGAAACTGCGCATAGTGCGTCAGGTAGCCGATTTTACAGTCGTGCACAGCACCTTGGATCAGCCGACGAATTGGAACTACGTGACCAATCGCTTCGATGCAATGTCGAATTTTTCCTATCAATTCACTCAGGTCTGCTTCCATGGTCACACGCATGTGCCGCGGGTCTACATCAAGGACTCCAAGGTTCATGAGGTCGCTGCTGAATCAGTCGTGGTCGAGCCTGGATCGAAATATTTCATCAATGCTGGATCGGTCGGTCAACCACGTGATGGTGACTGGCGCTCGTGCTATGCGATTTATGATATCGAAAGTCGTTTGATTGTGTTTCGTCGGGTCGAATATGATTTGGCCAAAACACAGAAGAAAATCCTCGAATCAGGATTGCCTCCGATGCTCGCAGAGCGTTTGGCGGATGGGCGGTAATGCCTATTGTGCAGCTTGACTGGCCACAATAAACATAAAATCCGCAAAGCATTGTAAGGTTGCATTTTTTAGCGTTTTCTTGCGACAATAGAAACTTAGATCGTAAAAAACCCCATCGCGCAGTGAACGGATGGGGTTGATTTGACGAGAAACTCACGCGCGGTGTGTCCAATCGGGGAGTCGGATGATTTCGCCACCTTTTTGTGCGGAGTCATGCGAGAGAATGCCGGTGCAGGTGATGTTTGCGGATTCAATCGCGTTCGGGTAGGCATCTACACTGCTTTGCAGCATTTTGACAAACTGATAGACAAGGTGCGGGTGAGAGCCACCGTGACCTGCACCTTGGGTGAAGGATAGGTGATCTTCTCCGCCGTCGCCACCGTAAACTCCACCCGTTGTGAAGAGTTGAATTTCTTCAGGCAGGTAGTGGGCGAAGTCGGGGCAGGTGACTTCCTCGGGGATTTCAGGCTCGGGCTTTTTCGCTGTGTGCACGATCAAGGGGCGGTGCTCAATGAGCGGCCACTCGACGGATTTTTTCTGACCATAGACCTCGAAGGATTCGCGGTATTGGCGAGCGACATCGAATAGCGAGCGGTAAAGGTGAGCTGAGACATCGCTATCCTTGAACTTGATGTGTGTGGTCTCGACGGCATAGGGTGAACCGTAGCAGGAGTGCATGGATTCATGAATGGTACCCGAGCCAAAGCAGGAAACGTATTCGGCTTCATTGCGGGCGAGTCCGAGGATCGGTCCGACGCAGTGGGTGGCGTAATACATCGGTGGCAAACCAGGCCAGTAGCCGGGCCAGCCTTCCATGTCTTGTTGGTGGGAGGCCTTGAGGAATTGCAGTTTGCCAAGCTCACCTTTGTCATATAGCTCTTTCATGTAAAGGAACTCGCGGGCATAGCAAACGGTCTCCATCATCATGTATTTCAAGCCTGTTTGCTTGACCAGTTCGACGATGGTTTTGCAATCCTCGACAGAAGTTGCCATCGGTACGGTGCAAGCCACGTGTTTGCCGGCTTTGAGCGCAGCGATGGTTTGTGCCGCGTGATCGGGGATCGGCGAGTTGATGTGAACCGCGTGCACGTTGGGGTCATTGAGCAGGTCATCGTAGCTGCTGTAGCGAACGGGAATGTTGAACTTGTCGCCGACTTCATCCAGTTTGGATTGAGTGCGTTGGCAAATTGCATACATATTAACGCCCTTGAGGCGTTGGTAGATAGGGATGAATTCGGCTCCGAAACCGAGGCCTACGATGGCGATATTGATGTCTGACATGCTAGCGGTTTTGATATCAGACGTAGTGATTTTTGACTAGTAGCATTTTGTGTCATGCTGCGCCTATGAGCGAAATGTGATGGTCGCCAGATTGGAAGATTGTGATCATCTAGGAAAAGGTACTTGCTCTTGGCGCCGATCTTTTTATTACTGGGTCGTGATGAATGATGATTTCGATTGGTTGATCGAGAGGGCGCTGGGGGAAGATGTGGGTGCGGGTGACGTGACGGTGCAGTATTTCGTGCCGGAAGATCGGCAGGCTAGGGCCTTGTTGGTAGCGCGTCAGGAGGGCGTGATTGCGGGCACAGAGCTGGCACGGCGGGTATTTTTGAAGGTGGATCCAAGCTTGAGCGTAGATGTCTTGATTGAAGATGGTGCGCGCGTGGCAACTGGGGCGATTGTGATGAAAATCAATGGCTCTGCACGCTCGATTCTCACCGCGGAGCGAACTGCACTCAATTTCATGCAGCACTTGGGGGGCATCGCGACGCAGACGCATGAATATGTGCAAATGGTCGATGGCACGCAGGCAAAAATTTTGGATACCCGCAAGACCACGCCGGGTTGGCGAAAGTTGGAAAAAGCGGCGGTGCTCAGTGGTGGTGGCGTCAATCATCGCATGGGCTTGTACGATCGTGCAATGGTGAAGGACAACCATCTCGTCGCGGAAGGCGGCATCGCGGCCTTGCAGCAGGCGATTTTGTGCTTAAAACACGATCATCCAGATGTCGAGGTCGAGCTGGAGGCGGATCGATTGTCGCAAGTGGCGGAGTTTTTGAAAATGACTGATGTAGACTACATTTTGCTCGATAACATGAGCCTCTCCGAGCTGCGTGAGGCTGTGGAAATGCGCGGTGCGCGGACCAAACCGATGCTCGAAGCGAGTGGCGGCGTGAATTTGGACGCGGTGAGACCGATCGCGCGAACAGGTGTGGATTTCATCTCGGTGGGAGCCTTGACGCATTCGGTGAAAGCCATGGATTTGGCGCTGGACTTTGTGGGATCATGAGAAGTTGGGAACGCGCGGACGGAGCCGAGGTACGTTGGTATGATGAGGTGGACTCGACCAATGATGTGGCAAAATTCTGGGCCCAAGCTGGAGCCATCGAGGGCTCCGTAGTTTGCGCGGAAGTGCAGTCAGCGGGTCGCGGACGCCGTGGTGCGGTGTGGGTTTGCCCTGCGGCAGAGGGCTTGGCGTTTTCGGTGATTTTGCGTCCGACGATGTCGCGGGCTCTCTGGCCGCGGATTGCGCTTATTATTGGGTTGGCGGTTGCGCAAAGCTTGGAGTATTTTGGGATCGCCGCAGAGCTGAAATGGCCCAACGATGTGTTGGTAGCGGGCAAAAAAATATGCGGCGTGCTGGTAGAGGCCGTGGGCGATGCCGTGATCGTGGGCGTCGGTATCAATGTGGGCGTGCGGGAATTTCCTGATGAATTGCGCAAAATCGCAACATCGGTGTGGCTGGAGTCTGGCCGAGAAATCGTACGCGACGAGCTGCTGGAGGAGGTCGTGAAGCGAACGGTGCATCAAGTGGCGGGCATTGAGGGAGAATTTTCCGAGCTTTTGGACGCTTGGCGGCAGCGTTGTGCCTTGACGGGAAAATGGGTGAGTTGCTTGATCGCAGAGCAACCATTTGTGGGAATAGTGCGTGGCGTCAGTGATGCGGGTGAGCTGATGCTGGAGATCGATGGCGAGTTGCGCGCCTTGCTGCAAGCGGATCAAATTCGGGTGATCGCGAATTCACGCTCTGGGGATTGACGAACGGAGTATCGCAAGCTAGCTTGCCCATCCGCGTGGCGGAAATTCATGGAATCAAGAAACAAAATCATCGTCGGAACGAGGGGCAGTGAGCTGGCCCTGTGGCAGGCTGAGGCCACGGAGAGTTTGCTGCGTGCCGCATTTCCAAATATGGAAGTGCTGCGGCAGGTGATTAAAACAACCGGCGACCGACGCACCGATGTGGCGCTGAGCCAGGTGGCGAAAAGTGAGGGCATTCTCGACAAAGGCGTCTTTACCAAGGAATTAGAAATCGCGCTGGAAGCAGGCGAAATCGACGTCGCAGTGCACAGTCTCAAAGATGTGCCAACCGTGTTAACCGATCATTTCATGATCCCTGCTACACTCGAACGCGCTGGCGTGCGCGATGCTTTGGTGTGTCGCACCGGGGGCGGCCTTGCAGCTCTACCCGAGGGGGCAAAAGTCGGCACCAGCAGTGTGCGGCGTGCTCGACAATTGCAGTGGTTGCGCCCCGATCTCCTGTTATGTGATTTGCGTGGAAATGTTCCGACTCGATTGAATAAGCTGGCACAAGGTGAAGAATACGATGCCATTATGCTGGCCGAAGCAGGCTTGCTGAGGCTCGGTTATCTGGAGCGCAACGATCTTGGCCTGCACTTCGCGATTTTGCCCGAAGATGAATTTTTTCCCGCCGCAGGGCAGGGGGCGATCGGACTGGAAATTCGTAGTGATGACGATTGGATGAAAGAATGCTTGAAACAGATCAATCATCAGCAAACATTTGTTCGTGTCACAGCTGAGCGCGAATTCTTGCGTCTGCTCGATGCCGGCTGCCACACTCCCGTGGGTGTGTATTCGGTATTGCATGAGGACGAGTTGTCGATGTATGCGCGGGTATTTCCTGAACAAGGAGGCGAGCCAAAAGTGTCGCAAGTGAGTGGAAGTGCCGCAGAACCACTCGCTGTGGCGAGAGAACTATTTGAAACATTATCATGAGTGAAAAAGGAATTTGTTATTTGGTCGGGGCTGGTCCCGGCGATTTGGGATTGGTGACATTGCGTGCCAAGGAGTGCATTTCACTCGCTGATGTGCTGGTGTATGATGCGCTCAGCAGTGCGGAATTGCTGAGATGGACCAAGAAGGATTGTGAAAAAATCTACGTCGGTAAGCGCGCGAAAGATCACGCTCTTCCTCAAGATCAGATCAATGCCTTGATCGTGCAGCGCACCAAGGAAGGAAAAAACGTCGTCCGTCTCAAGGGCGGCGATCCGATGATTTTCGGTCGCGGCGGAGAAGAAGCCGCAGAGTTAGCCGATGCTGGTGTGGCCTTTGAAATCGTTCCAGGAATCAGCTCCTCGATTGCTGGTCCATGTTACGCGGGCATCCCTGTGACGCATCGCGATCATTGTTCACAACTAACGATTTTCACGGGACACGAGGACCCAACGAAGGAAGAGAGTTCCATCGACTACGAGCAACTCGCTAAGGCTCCCGGTACGAAAGTTTTTCTCATGGGCGTGGCTCGTCTGCGGACGATCTGCGAGCAATTTGTCAAGCATGGCGCGGCAGCGGACACACCGATCGCGCTGACCCGCTGGGCGACTACGGGAT